>OGHK01000919.1_pt1 | contig 28183 bp, 31 predicted proteins | sample 1571411 | NCBI WGS metagenome assembly OGHK01 (sample SAMEA2582043, study PRJEB24529) | metagenome | biome: Human gut stool | place: China | collected 2011 | reverse complement strand
GTTGTTTTCAGTTTACTACACTTTATTTTAATTGTCAAACATTCTTATATTCGCTAGAAATAATAACGCTTTAAACTAGTTTTAAACTAATTTTAACATTGCACAAAAGATAAATTTTTAGCAATAATAACTAAATTTTATACATTTTTCAATTAAACTGTATTTTAAACTAATTTAATAACAATACCAGAGAGAGTAAGGGAGTGAAAAAGGCAAAGTAATCCCATAAAACAAAAATTACTTTGCTTTAAACAATACCGTCGGTCGATCGGTCGTTCAATGTTAGTAAAGTTCAAACATTCCAGTTTGATACAACATAGTCTAATTTAGACAACACAAGTTAATCCATGTCATAAGTTGTAAATCCTCTTTAACTTTCCACCCCAAATTCTTTATATATTGCAGGTTTTCGATTTGTATGAGTTCCTGCTGACGCACAGCTTATATTACTAACATAATAAAAAGTAATTCATTTTGTTATCTAGTTTAGAAAAAATAGATTATTTTATAGTATTTATAAATATTTTAGTTAAAATAAAAAGTTTAATCAAAATGGATTATTGTCTAATCATAAAGAAGCGTTGTATATGCCATATTTAGCTATATGAGAAATATAATCTCTGTTCAAAATTATTTTGATTGCTGTAATTTTAATTTCAATAGAGTGTGTAATTATAAAAAATTGCACATCAAAAGTTAAATAAAAAAACAACTTTTGATGTGCAGCTTAATATTTTTCAAATATTTTTTTACTTTTTATAGAGTTATTATTATAGTAAAAGAAATGGCTTAATTTAGGTTTAATTTAAATAATTAGAAATACCAATAATTGTATGTCCTGTTGTTGACCAATTTACTGGTAATCCCATTATTTCACTGAGTGTACTTACTGGTATAAAAATTGTACCTTCTGAACTTAATGTTGGTGCAGAATTAGTGCAAGTAGATATACCATTCATTTCATACACATTAGAATTTATTTTAGTAGAGAATGTATTATCTTTAAATTTTAAAGTAGTTGTATCTTTATTTGTGATTAAAGAAGCTTTCAATGCGGAACTAACGCTATCAATAGGAACATATAATACATTATTTATAATTTTTATTGGACACTCAATATTATTTATTGTTAATTTAAAAGATAAGTTATCTTTAAAGTTAACTTTAGGAATAAGTCCATGAATACCTTTTGTTTTATCTACAACTTGAGAAACTTCATAATCTGTTGCAGCACTTAAATAAGCATATGCTGTTTTTCTATCTACACCAAGTTGTTTAGAGATAAAGCTGATAGATTCACGTACAGATTGACGCATAGCCTCATCTAAATCTTCATTTAAACCAATAGGAATCCAGTATTTTTCAGTTTCAGCAAATGGCTGTACAAGAGAATCACTGTTTGTTTGAGGAATTGCAGAGCTTCCTTTTTTTAATACTGTTAGGCGTACTGTAGCACGAAGCGGAGCTTCTAAAGCAGTTAATGAGACTTCTCCATCACCTTGCGCAAAGTGAGGATCGCCTGTATAAAAACCGGCTCCAGGAATATCCACTGGTAAGTAAAGTGTTGCACCTACACCAAGTTCATTTATATCAATGTTGCCACCAGTTTTTAATGGAGGTATAGAACTACCATTTTCATCGGTATTAGGTGTTACACCCATAGTACCAAGAAAAGGATTTAATGGAAATTGTATTATTTGTCCGTTATTTTGCATTATGCCAAACCATTCATTGTTATCTCCTTTTTTCTGAATTGATGTAAATACAGATACATTACCGTAGGATTCAGGATGTTCTGAAGATGGATTTTCTAGACGAGGTGTTTCAGGCATTTCATCAGGAATTGTTCCTTTAAAATGACGGTTAGTTACAACACCATAAGGAACACGCGGTTCTAATGCAATAACTTCTACTTTCAAGACATCACCCGGTTCAGCTCCATCTACATATATAGGACCAGTTATAACATGAGGACCATTAGTATCAAAATCATGACCTTTTTTGTTAGCAGCAATATTTATAGCATCTTGCATTACGTGGTCAGGCGTTATACCATATTGACCAAAATATTTAACAGGGTCTTTTCCTTGGTCTTCTAAAATACCTTCATGTGAAACAGTATCAATAGTTACTGTACTGCCACTTGGTATATGTATAATTGCTTTATCATTGCGACTTGGAATTTTACCCCAGAAAACATTGTCTAATGTTGAAGGCACATAATAATCACCAAGAACAGTTCCGTCATCTTTTGTTTGTAGATAATCAATAGATGGTGCTCTATAAGCTGCTTCAGCAGGGTTATATCCAGCAAGAAAACCAGTGGATAAAGAAGCTGATAATATAGCAGAAAGTATAAGACGTTTGTTAATTTTGATGTTACTCATGAAATCAATCCTTTTCTATTTTGGTAAAAAAAATAAGACAAAGATATCTATTACGACATCTTTGTCTTGTTTAGAGAATACCATATGATTTATATAATGTCAACATGTAAACTTTGATTTATATGAAATAGTTTTATTTTAATGTAATATTATTACTACCTTTTTGATAACCTATTAAATCCACAGTAATAAATTTAAAACCTAGTTTTTGAAATTCTTTATGAATTAAATCTCTAAGAGGATTGGTAAATAATTTAGGGACTTCATTTGTTTCTACTTCTATACGGGCTAAATCACCGTGATGGCGTACGCGAATTTGACCTTGTAAAAATTTATGAAGTATATCTTCTGCTTTAGCAACTTGATTTAATCTTTCAGGAGTAACTTCAAGACCATAAATTAAACGAGAGGCAAGACAAGCAGAGCTAGGTTTATTCCAAACAGGTAAATTCCATTCTTTCGCCATTTGGCGGATTTCATCTTTAGTAATGTGCAATTCTAAAAAAGGTGATTTTGTTAAATTAAATTCTTTTAAAGCGAGCATACCAGGACGATAATCACCTTTGTCATCTTCATTAGAGCCTTCTAAAAGATAGTTATAATTATTTTTTTGACAAAAATCTTCTAAAAGTTTAAAGCGATTGATATGGCAATGGTAGCAACGCATTTTATCATTGCAGGTGAATTTTTTATCAGCTAAATCATCTACAGTGAATAATTCATGTTTTATGCCAATGAGTTTAGCAACTTTTTTAGCATCAGATATTTCATTAGTACTTATTAGTTCAGATACAGCAGTTATGGCGATAGCTTTATCGCCTAAAGCAATTTGTGTTGCTTTAGTAAGTACAGAGCTATCTACACCTCCAGAAAAAGCTACAGCTACAGATTGGTAAGATTTTAGTAATTCGATTAATTGTTGTTGTTTATTCATGTTTTAGTTCCTCGTTTGCTAGAAATAATGCTGTTTGTTGAATTGTTTTTAACGGTACATTGTGTTTTTGGGCTAATTGTTTACAATCTTCATATTCAGCGGATATATTTAGGATTTTATCGCTTTTTTTAGCTATTTTACATTTTACTTGACCATATGGCGTGGTGATGAATTTAAATTCTCTATCTAGACTATAGCGAGTGATTATTTCTTCACGTATGCCAAGCGTTGTCGTTTCACTGAATATAATATCAAGGCAATTTTCTTTATCTTCAGGACGGATTAGAACAGATAAAGTATTAGCTGAGCGGGATTTTTTCATATAAATAGGAGTCAGCCAAACATCTAGAGCATTATGCTCAAAGAGTTTTTGTGAGATATATTCATAATTTTGAGGATTGAAATCATCTATATTACAAGATAGTGTAAGTAATTTTTCTATAATATAATCGTTCATTTTTTCACCTGTCATTTATTGTAAATTTAATTATATATTAAATTAGAATTTTTATTTAGGCAAGAAAGCAGATTTTAGCTTAAATAAAAAGACTTAGCTCGATATAATGAACTAAGTCTTTTCTGGGGGTTTAAATATATGATTTTGATATTAAGATGGAGTTTTTTATAACATGATTGGTGCAAAAACGAAACCTAAAGCTACAGAAACAACGATTGTTAATACACCAGGGAAGAAAAACGGATGATTAAATACATATTTTCCTATGCGACTGGTACCAGTATCATCCATTTGTACAGCACCTAATAACGTAGGATATGTTGGCAATACAAATAGAGCGGAAACAGCAGCAAATGAAGCTACAATAATTGGTACAGAAGCAGTATTTTCTGGAGTGATACCTAAAGCTACGATAACAGTTGGGATTAATGCTTGAGTTGTAGCTACTTGTGAATATAAAAGCATACTAGCGAAGAATAAAGCTACAGCTAATAAAAATGGATAAGCTACAACGAGATTAGAAGCTAATAATTTAATTTCAGGAATATGACCTTTAACGAAAGTATCGCCTAGCCATGCTACACCGAGTACACAGATACAAGCAGAAAGACCAGATTTGAAGGTACTAGTATTCACTAAATCGCCTGTTTTGATTTTACAGATGACAGTATAACATAAAGCTGATAATAGCATCATTTCTAGGCAAAATAACAGGTTTAATCCAACCAACATTATTAGAAATAGCAGTTGCATATAATACGATAGCAATTACGCCAACAAAGAAAATCCATCCAGATAATTTGGCACCTTTTTTGAGAGGGTGGTCATCGCCTTTTTTGACTACAGGTGTAACTTGACCAAGTTGTAATCTTTCTTGATAAACAGGGTCGGAAGATAAATCTGTATTGATGAATTTTGTCATGATAAAAGCAGTGATCATGCAACCTAAAAAAGTAGTTGGAATACAGATAGCAATTAGCATTGGATAAGAACAGCCAAATGGTTCTAAAAATCCACTCATAGCAATAACAGCGGCAGATACAGGGCTAGCAGTGATTGCTATTTGGCTAGCCACAACGGAGATAGAAAGTGGTACAGATGGTTTAATATTTTCACCTTTAGCAACTTCGACAATTACAGGAATCATAGAAAAAGCAGTATGACCTGTACCAGCAAAAATAGTTAAAAAATAAGTAACAGCAGGAGCTAAATAATTGATGTGTTTTGGATTGCGACGAAGAATTTTTTCAGCTATTTTTACTAAATAATCTAAGCCTCCTGCTAATTGCATAGCAGAGATAGCACCGATAACAGACATGATGATGAGAATAACATCCCATGGAATTTGACCAGGATTAAGACCGAGTCCTAATGTTAGAGCAACTACACCAAGACCACCAGCGTAGCCAATGCCCATACCTCCTAATTTTACGCCTAAGAAGATAGCAGCGAATAATACAATTACTTGTAATAATAAAAATATATCCATAGAAAAAACCTCTTTTATAGTTAATAGAAATTATTTTGTTCCCATATGTGGTGTTAACATTGTAAAATATCAGTGAGTTGTTTTTCAGTTAAATATCCGCGTTCTAAACAAATCTCACTTACAGCTTTACCAGTTTGCAATGCTTCTTTAGCAATGCTAGAAGATTTTTCATAGCCGATATAAGGATTTAATGCAGTAACAATACTGATTGAATTCATGATAGAGTTATAGCAAATATCTGTATTAGCTGTTAAATCTTTAATAGCTTTTGTAGATAAAGTATTTATAGCATTTTCAAGTAGGCAGATAGAATTAAATAAAGCATAAGCAATACCAGGTTCAAATGCATTGAGTTCTAATTCACCACGTTCAGCACAAAGTGTGATGCTTACATCATTGCCCATAACTTCATAACAAGCTTCAGCAACTACTTCAGCAATGACAGGATTTACTTTTCCTGGCATGATGGAAGAGCCTGGTTGCATTTTTGGTAAATTAATTTCACCCAAACCACAGCGAGGGCCAGAATTCATCAAGCGAAGGTCATTAGCAATTTTGCTTAAACGTACAGCAAGTGTTTTTAAAGCACCACTTACATAAACAAAATCAGCAGTATCTTGTGTAGCAGCAATGAGATTATCAGCAATTTGATAGTTTATACCAGTGATATTGTGTAGTTCTTTTTCAATAACATGTTTGTAGTCAGGGTGGCAATTTATACCAGTGCCAATAGCAGTTGCTCCCATATTTAAGAATTTCATAGTTTCACGAGCATGAGAAATTTGATGTATAGAAGTATCAATATAAGTGGCAAAAGCTTCAAACGTATTGCCTAAAGTAGTAGGAACGGCATCTTCAAGTTCAGTACGACCCATTTTTAAGATATCTTTAAATTCTACAGATTTTTTTAATAAATTAGCTTTTAAATCTTCCATAGCAGTGAGCAAATCTGTTAATTTTGTATATGCTGCTACTTTTATAGAACTAGGATAGCTATCATTTGTGGACTGGCTGAGATTTACATGGTCATTTGGATGTAAGGTTTGGTGGAAAAATATTTGTAAATGTAAACAGATTAAATATAATGATTTCGTGCCAGCACTTACAGCTTTTTGGCTTAGTATAACCATAATATAAAATAAAAAGCATAAAAGCTTTTGAACTTTTATGCTTCTTATTTTTAATATTAATGATTTAACGCATATGATTAATCATGCTAGCTAATCGACCAGCGCCAAAACCGTTGTCAATATTCATTACGGCAACGCCAGCAGCGCAACTATTTAACATAGAAAGCAATGCTGTTAACCCATGAAAGGAAGCACCATAACCTACGCTTGTAGGCACAGCAATTACTGGTTTATTGGCAAGACCACCAACAACACTAGCCAAAGCTCCTTCCATACCAGCAGCAACGATGATTACATTAGCCTTATCAATCAAATCTTTTTTACTGAGTAGACGATGAATACCTGCAACGCCTACATCAAAGCAATATTGTACTTTATTTCCCATCAGTTGAGCAGTAAGACCTGCTTCTTTAGCGACAGGTATGTCACTTGTACCAGCTGTCATGACAAGAATAAAACGTTTATCATCAATAGGCATAGTATCTCTATCAACATAGATAATACGTGCAAATTCGTCATATTTTGCATCTTTTACTTTTGCTAGTACAGCTTGATAATTTTCTAAAGTAGCACGAGAGGCAATTATATTTTGCTCACTTTTTTGATAGAGGTGAGCGAAAATATCAGCTATTTGCTCATTAGTTTTACCTGCACAATAAATTACTTCAGGAAATCCTTGTCTTTTTGCTCGGTCATGGTCAATCTTGGCAAAACCAATGTCTTCAAAACCTTGATTATCTTGAAGTGATTGAAGCATAGTTTCGTCAGAGATATTTCCTTGTTTATAATCGTGAAGTAAATCTAATAATTGAGTAGTGTCCATATTTATTGTTTAACGGCCTTTTTTTTATTGCGTTTCCAGCGAATATAGTAAAAAGCGCAAGTGAGAACAAGAATAGCACTTACAACTAAACTTGCTTCATGACCTACAGCAAGCATAGTTTTCCAGTTTTCGCCAAGTATCATACCGATGTATAAGATGAACATAGTCCAAGGAAGGGAACCAATAAAAGTATAGATGATGAATTTCTTCATATTTACTTTGGCAAAACCTGCAGGTAAAGAGATAAATGTACGAACTACAGGGAGTAATCTGCTGAAGAATACAGCTTTAATACCATATTTATCAAACCATTCTTGAGCAGTGTCTACATGAGATTTTTTCATGAAGAAATATTTACCATATTTATCTACAAAAGGTCTGCCACCTTTAGCACCGATATAATAAGTGATGATAGAACCTACCATACCACCAATCATACCAGCAACAGTAGCGTGGAAAAATTCCATTTTGCCAGCAAAGATGAGATATCCAGCAAAACCCAAGATTAATTCACTAGGAATTGGAATACAAGCATTTTCAAGCCCCATTAGTACAGCTACAGCAACATAGCCCCAAGTATCAATAAAACTCAAAAAGATTGTTGAAAATTGTTCCATTAAAAATTAGTCCTTTCTATTGTTAAATTATAAGATAATCCTTATATATATTATAACCGATAAAAATATTTAAGTTAATATAAATTTATGATATTCATAGCATGTAAAATGCCAACAACACCAAAGAGAATAAAGATTAATGAAGCAAATTTTTTGATGACTCTATCAGGTACATATTTATGAAGCGTAGCACCTAATAAAATGCCAAGTCCATCAGCAACGAGCATACCAAGAGTTGTACCTACTAAGATAGAAAGCATATCAGCACCGATTTGAGCAGATAATGCTACTGTAGCGAGTTGAGTTTTATCTCCCATTTCGGCAAGGAAAAAGGCGATAGCTACAGTCCAAAAGATGCTAAAACGATTTTTTTCAGCTTCATTACCAAGTTCATCATCTTTTAAAATCCAAAGACCAAAGACAATAAAAGCGATAGAAGCAACGAGTTCAACAATGTCTTTAGGAATAAAAGAATGCAAATAAATACCAGCAGCGATTGCTACAAAGTGATTTAAAATAGTAGCAACTAAAATACCAAACATGACTTTCTTCCATGGATATTTTGTGGCAAAAGCCATAGCTAATAATTGAGTTTTGTCACCCATTTCGGCAAGAACCACCATGATAAACGCTGTTGAAAATGCAAACATAAGATTAAATCTCTCCTTAAAATAAATTAAATTTATTTGATAAAAGGGAATAAAAAAAGAGACTTCTAGTATAGACTGATACACTTAGTGTAACTAATCTATACCAAAAGTCTCACTATTGATGTAAAACATCAACGAATAAGCCAGATGAATTTCGTCGTTCATCAGTATGTTGACTTATTCTAAAAAGCTACTCCCTTTTAGCCAATACATTTACCAATAATACCATATACACACAATGGATATAATACACAAAAATAAATATTTTGGCAAGGGTTTATTTATTTTTCATAGCAAAATATTCTCTATCTAAAATTCCGAGAATGATTAAATTTTCATAAACACCATCAGTTAAAATTGTTTCACGAATAAGACCTTCACGGACAAGACCAGCTTTTTCATATACATGTAAAGCACGAGTATTGTGGTCTTTACAGTCAAGCCATGCTCTATGGAATTTTAAATCATCAAATGCCCAAGATTTTAACATTTCTAGTGTTTCTTGACCATAGCCTTTACCTTTTACATTTAAAATAATGCGAGTCCATTCGATTTCTTTAGATGGATTATCAAGACCTGCTATCATGAGAAAACCAACTTTTTCATGTGTGTCTAAAGTTTCGATAATTAGATGAGTAGCAGAAGGAGTATCTAAAGTTTGCATATGCACTTCGCGAGTATAAGGAATTACATATTTGGCATTTTCAGGAATGTATTCCACTTCCATGATATAGTCCATATCTTCAACTGTTGCTTGACGAAAACGTAATCTATTTCCTGTTTTTACGATTTTTTCCATATTAAAACCACCTTCATTATAATATTATAGATTTTATAATAAATTTTAGAAACTTATGGGAAAATTCCCTGACAGTTTAAGAAAAGTATAGTATACTTTTCTTAATATAACAAATAAGGAGGACAGCAGTATTGGCAACGATATCTTTTGAACATTTATTAGATATTTTATTTGTACCAATTTGTATTCAAATAGGTGCCTTAATCGTAGGTTCATTTCTCAGTCGTTTAATTAATCGTTATTTACAAAGTAATGTAAATAGAGATTCATGGCAATATATTTTTGTCAATGCCTTAAAGGGATTACCGATTTCTTGGTGTTCCGGTGTTGGCTTATATTGGACGATAAATAGTTTATCCATACCAGAAACTATCAGCAGATTATTATCATATTTATTATTTGCAGTGATTATCTTTACTTTGACAAGAGTTATTGCAAGAACTCTATCTGGAATGATAGATTTTTATACTATGCGTTCCGACCAAAATATGCCAAAGACTTCATTATTAAATAATTTAATAAATATTTTAGTGTATTCTATGGGTGCACTCATTGTTTTACAATATTGTGGGATATCAGTAGCGCCAATTCTCACAGCTTTAGGGGTCGGCGGTATGGCGGTTGCCCTTGGTCTTCAAGATACGCTTGCTAATATTTTTGCTGGACTGCATTTAATTTTATCAAAACAACTTCGTTTAAATGATTATATTAAATTAAGTACAGGTGAAGAAGGTCGAGTATCTGATATTACATGGCGTTTTACCACACTTCAATCTGTTAGCAACAATGTGGTAGTTGTACCTAATCAAAGTATATCTAAGGCGATTATCACAAATTACAGTATGCCACTTCAAGATATAACAGTAAGTGTAGCTATTGGTGTAAGCTATGATAGTGATTTAGATAAAGTGGAAGCTGTTTGCATAAGAACAGCAAAGGAAATTTTATCTAAATTAGACCCAGAAGTTAAAGCAGAGCCTGTAGTTAGATTTAATTTGTTTGCTGACTCTAGCATTAATTTCAATGTGATAATGCATGTTAGTGAATTTACAAATCAATATATTGTTAAGCATGAATTTATAAAAGCGATTACAAAAGAATTTAGAAAAGAAAACATAGAAATACCATTCCCAGTAAGAACTATTATCAATAATAAAGAGTAAAATGGATATCAAAATAAATGAAAATTATCATAAAAATATTTTATAGTAATAATGAATAAAATAATTAGAGAATATTTCAGGAAAAGCTTTTTATTTTGTTAGAGATTTGGTAAGATATACTTGATTGAATACAAAATGCATGATTTTGGGATAAACATGGAGAAATTAAATTTAATGAAAGAATTTTTATCTGTTCAAGGTAGAAAATTATTAATACAGATTTCTATTTGTACTATTATTATTATTGGTATGTTTATAAATTATGATAAACTTTACTTGATAACAGGTGTATTTACAGGCTATTTATTAGCAGTTATATGCGCTTGGGTAATGGTATATAGAACGTGGAAAGCTGCTCATTTAACAGTAGGTAAAGCTAAAGGTCAGATGTGGCTTAGTTTGATAACGAGGTTATTGATGATTTTTATTATACTAAGAGCTGCTATATTGCAATCAGTGGAATTATTTTATGCAGTAGTAGGAGGCTTTTTCTTAGCTTTTATACTGTATATGATACATTTAATTATTTTTGTTTATCATAAGAATATGGAATAATATTTGTCTAGTGCAAATATTATCTACATAGAAACTGAAAAATATAATCTGTATTTTTCGGTAAAATATGAAATATATAGTAAAGAGAGGTGAGGACACTGTTACTTATGGACTGTATAAGCGGCAGTGGGGAAAATGCATGAAATTGGTGTGCGTGAAGTGGTCACTTTCGCAGGTATGCAATTCAATATTCAGACCTTAGAAATGACCTGGCTAGCAATGGCCATTGTAATACTGATTGCATTTTTAGCAACACGAAGTCTAAAGCTTGTTCCTTCAGGTTGGCAAAATGTAATTGAAATGGTTATTGTTTGGCTCAATGAGCAAATTGGTGTTACACTGGGTTCTCGTGGTCAATTAGTAGCACCATTTTTAATCACGCTATTTCTGTTCTTATTGATTTCAAACTGGATAGGACTTATTCCAACGCTTGCATCACCAACAAATGACTTAAATACAACTTTAGGTCTAGCTTTATTGGTGATTGTAATGTTACATGTACTTGGCTTGTATTATAAAGGTTTTAATTATATAAAACATTTTTTCCAGCCAGTAGCGCCATTTGTAATTATCAATTTGATTGAAGAAATAGCAAAGCCTATTACACTTGCTTTCCGTCTATTTGGTAATATTCTAGCAGGGGAAATTTTAATTATTATCTTGCTTTTATTAGTGCCAATATGGATGCCAGTACCTAGTGTTGTTTGGCTTGCATTTAGTTTATTTATCGGTGCAGTTCAGGCATTTATATTTACTATGTTATCTATGTCTTATTTAGCAAATGCTATGAAAGACGATGATCACCATTAATATTTGTTGATATATTTTAGTCAGCAGATATTGATATAAGATTATCTATAGTTGTAGGTAATCTTGAAAAATTAATTTAATTTATGTTTATCTTTAAGGAGGATTTATTTTTATGGAAAACGCAATTATGGTTATGGCAGCATTAATTGGTGCAGGTATTACAATGGGTCTTGCTTCTATCGGTGCAGGTATTGGTGATGGTCTTGTTACTTCTAAATTCATCGAAGGTATTGCTCGTCAGCCAGAAGCAAAAAACACTTTATTCATGAACACTCTTATCTCTGTAGGTTTAATCGAAGCTATGCCAATCATTGCAACAGTTATTGCATTGATCATGCTTTATGCTAACCCACTTATTAAATAATTTGGGTAAACATTTAAATTTTAGATGTTTAGGAACGCATAAGGGGGCAATAAATTGATTGATATCAATATGACGATTGTGGCTCAAATCCTTAACTTCCTTATTTTGGTACTTATTTTAAAATTTGTAGCATATAAGCCTGTTATGAAAATGCTTAAAGAACGCGAAGAAAAAATCGCAAGAAGCATTGATGCCGCAGAAGCAGATGAACAAAAGGCTAAAGAACTGCTCGCTGAATATAATAAGCAATTAGCTGATGCCCGTATAAAAGCACAGGAAATTGTAGATAAAGCAATGAAACGTGCTCAAGAAGAACGTGATGCTAGCGTTGCTGAAACAAGACGTGAAATTGAGCAGATGAGAAAAGCCGCAAAAGAAGATATTGCTAGAGAACGTGAACGTGCAGCAATGCAGTTACGTGGTGAAATGGTAGCTTTATCCATGCAAGCAGCTGGCAAAATTATCGCTGCTAATATGGATAATAAAACAAATGAAAAATTGGTTAGTGATTTCATTGACCAGTTGGATAAAGATAAAATGGGTGGATTGCCATGCTGAATTTACAGTTAGCAAAAAAATATGCTGTGGCAATGTTTGAATTAGCTCAGGAAGAAAATAAGCTTGTAGAATATGGTGAACAATTAGCAGAAATTAGTACGCTTTTTAAAACTCAACCAGAATTAAAAGCTTTTATGAGTAATCCTCAAATTCAGCCATCAGCAAAAAAAGAACTGCTAAATAAAGTTTTTGGTAGCGATATTGAAAAATCAGTGCATAATTTTATGTTATTATTGATTGACAAACGTCGCATAGCATTAATTGAAGAGATAGTCGGTGAATATGAAGCTCTGTCTAATGAAGTTCGTAATATTGTAGTAGCACATGTTACTACAGCAGTTGCTATGGAAAAGCCACAAGAAAAAGCTTTAACTGCGAAATTAGAAGCTATTACCGGCAAGCATATTCAGCTAAAAACACATATTGATAAATCCATCATTGGTGGTGTCGTTGTAAAAATGGGCGACAAATTAATCGATGGTAGTGTAACTAGCAAAATTAAATCTTTAGGAAAGCAGTTAATGGCAAATTAAGTTATTTAAGTGGGGTGACAGAGTCGTTATGAAAATGAATCCAGAAGAAATAACAGCCATTATCAAGGATCAAATTAAAAATTATAATGTTGATTTAAATGTTGATGATGTAGGTACTGTTATTGAAATCGGTGATGGTATTGCACATATTCATGGCTTAGACAAAGCGATGTCAGGGGAACTGCTCGACTTTGGTAATGATATATATGGTATGGTCCTAAACCTTGAACAGGACAATGTCGGTGCCGTTTTATTAGGTGGCGACACAAAAATTAAAGAAGGAGATATCGTAAAACGTACTGGTAAAATCATGCAAGTACCTGTTGGGGAAAGTATGATTGGTCGTGTTGTTGACGCACTTGGTCGTCCAATTGATGGCAAAGGCCCTATTCATACAACACAGAGCCGTCCAATTGAATATCCAGCTCCTGGTATTGCTGATAGAAAATCAGTAAAAGAACCATTACAAACTGGTATTAAAGCAATTGATGCCTTAGTTCCAATTGGTCGTGGTCAGCGTGAACTTATTATCGGTGACCGTGGTACAGGTAAAACAGCTATTGCTGTAGATACAATCCTCAATCAGAAAGGTCAAAACTGTATTTGTATTTATGTAGCTATTGGTCAGAAAGCTTCTACAATCGCTCGTGTTGTAAAAACTTTTGAAGATCATGGTGCTATGGATTATACAATTGTAGTAGCAGCTACTGCTTCTGATAGTGCACCACTTCAATATATGGCTCCATATTCTGGTGTTACTATGGGTGAACATTTCATGTATCAAGGCAAACATGTACTTTGCGTATATGATGACCTTTCTAAACATGCTACTGCTTACCGTGCAATGAGCTTGTTACTTCGCAGACCACCAGGACGTGAAGCTTATCCAGGTGACGTATTCTACTTACATCCTCGTCTTTAAGAACGTGCTGCTAAATTAAGTGATGAACTCGGTGGAGGTTCCATTACAGCTTTACCTATCATCGAAACTTTAGCAGGTGACGTATCTGGTTATATTCCAACAAACGTTATTTCTATTACAGATGGTCAGATTATGCTTCAGACAGAAGCTTTCTATTCTGGTATTCGTCCAGCTATTGACGTAGGTCTTTCCGTATCTCGTGTAGGTGGTAGTGCTCAGATAAAAGCTATGAAACAGATTGCTGGTCGTATGCGTCTTGACCTTGCTCAGTATCGTGAACTTGCAGCATTCGCTCAATTTGGTTCTGACCTTGATAAATCTACAAAAGAACAATTAGACCGTGGTGTACGTATGGTTGAAACATTAAAACAAGCACAGTATTCACCTTTAAAAGTAGATGAACAAATCCTTGTTATTTATACAGCTGTACGTGGTTTCTTAAGCGATATTCCTGTTAATCAGGTTGTTAACTTCCAACGTGATTTCTTGAAATTTATGAATTCAAATCACCCAGAAATTGGACAGACAATCGTTGAAAAACAAAAATTAGATGATGCTTTAGAAGCTTCTATCAATAGTGCTATTGAAGAATTTAAATCCACATATTCATATAATAAATAAGCAGTGAGGTGATTTAATTGGCTAGTTTACAGGACATACGCCGCAGAATAAAAAGCGTAAAAAGTACACAGCAAATCACTAAAGCAATGAAAATGGTTGCTGCTGCTCGTTTACGTCGTGCCCAAGAAGCGGCTGTATCCAACCAACCTTATGCTGAAAAAATGTATGAGGTTATTGCCGATGTAGCCTCTAATGCAGGAAGTTTTTCACATCCTCTGCTAGAAGTACGTGAAGAAGGTAAAACTTTATATGTTGTTTTAGCTTCCGATAAGGGTCTTGCAGGTGCTTATGCTAGTAATGTATTTAAAGAAACAGTTTCTCATATCAAAGATGCAAAAAATACATCTATTATCACTGTAGGTCGTCGTGGTAAAGAATATTTCGTTCCACGTAAATATGATGTATTAAATTCTTATATGGGATTTACAGAACGTCCAGAGTATCAAAATGCTCGTCAAATTGCTGTTGAAATTATGGAGCATTTTAGTAAAGGTGACTATAAAGAAGTATATCTTGTATATACAAAATTTGTGTCAGCTATTTCTGCTATACCTCAGACAATTAAATTATTACCATTTACAGCACCAGAGTCCTCCGATAATAAACCTACTGCTGAATATATTTATGAACCATCAGCACAATCAGTGCTTGGATATTTATTACCGCAATATATTATTACAACAATATATGCATCATTATTACAATCAGCAGCAAGTGAACTAAGTTCACGTATGAATGCGATGAGCAATGCAACAGATAATGCTGAAGAACTCATCTCTAAACTTGATTTGCATTATAATAAAGTACGTCAGGCTGGTATTACTCGCGAAATTACAGAAATCGTGGGCGGTGCAGAAGCTCTGAAGTAAGGAGGTTTCACCTAAGTGGCAAAAGGTAAAATTGTACAGGTTATTGGACCTGTTGTTGATATAGAGTTTCCGGCAGAATCTTTGCCAGAAATTTTAAATGCTGTAACTATTAAAGGTAAATCTGGTGACATTGATATCGATTTAGTTGTTGAAGTTATGCAACATTTGGGTGACAATGTTACTCGTTGTATCGCTATGAGTTCTACTGACGGTTTGACTCGTGGCATGGAAGCTGAAGATACTGGTGCTCCAATCAGAGTTCCAGTAGGGGAAGCAACTCTTGGTCGTGTATTTAACGTACTTGGAAAAACAGTTGACCATGATGATACTCCTGTAGGCAACAAAGAATTTTGGCCTATTCATCGTCCAGCTCCAAAATTTGATGAACAAGAAACATCTACACAGATTTTAGAAACTGGTATTAAAGTCGTTGACCTTATCGCACCATATTCCCGTGGTGGTAAAATCGGTTTGTTCGGCGGTGCCGGTGTAGGTAAAACAGTTCTTATCATGGAACTTATTCATAATATCGCAACTCAACATGGTGGATATTCTGTATTCTCTGGTGTTGGTGAACGTACTCGTGAAGGTAATGACCTTTGGTCTGAAATGAAAGAATCTGGCGTTATCGATAAAACTGCTTTAGTTTATGGTCAGATGAACGAACCACCTGGAGCACGTATGCGTGTTGCTTTAACTGGTCTTACAATGGCTGAATATTTCCGTGATGTTCAAAATCAGGACGTATTATTATTCATTGATAATATTTTCCGTTTCATTCAGGCTGGTTCTGAAGTATCCGCACTTTTAGGTCGTATGCCATCAGCCGTTGGTTATCAGCCAACACTTGGTACAGACGTAGGTGCTCTTCAGGAACGTATTACTTCTACTAAAAAAGGTTCTATCACATCTGTTCAGGCTGTATATGTTCCTGCCGATGACTTGACCGACCCTGCTCCGGCTACTACCTTTACGCACTTGGATGCTACTACTGTATTGAGCCGTAAGATTACAGAGCTGGGAATATATCCGGCAGTAGATCCGTTGGAATCGACTTCTCGTATTCTGGATCCGTTAATTGTCGGTAAAGACCATTACGAAACAGCTCAGCGTGTAAAGCAGATTCTTCAGCGTAATAAGGAGTTGCAGGATATTATTTCTATTTTGGGTATGGATGAACTTTCGGATGAAGATCGTCTGACTGTGAACCGTGCTCGTCGAGTACAGCGATTCCTTTCTCAACCGTTTGCCGTAGCCGAACAGTTTACAGGAGTTCCGGGAGTTATGGTTTCTATAGAAGATACTATCAAGGGATTCAGGATGATTCTGGACGGTGAGGTTGACTATCTGCCTGAACAGGCCTTCCTGAATGTAGGTACGATAGAAGACGCAATCGAGAAAGGAAAGAAATTGCTTGAAGCTGCCAAAGGGTAAAGAAAACTCAACGAATTATGAAGGAAATGCATTTAGTTATCGTTTCACCCGAACGCATGTTGTTCGACGGAAAAGTTTCGCAAGTAACTCTTCCGGGAGAAATGGGGGAATTTCAGGTGTTGACAAATCATGCACCTATTATTTCTTCACTTGTAGCGGGTAAAATAAGTTATACGTCAGGGGCAGAAACTCAGTCATTACAAATTGCAGGAGGATTTGCCGACATAAACAATAATCAGATTTCAGTCTGTGTAGAACTTTGAGAAAAGTAATACAGGCGTAGAACTTAAACGTTTTTGGTAGTTTTTTAGAAAAACTGCACTATACTATGTTTTTGTTAACCATCAGAAAAAAGTTTATCAGAGAGTTGACTCTAATTGGGGTCGTGTTAACGGCTTTAGTAGCTGTAGTGTATCATATGTTCATACCAGACAGGTATTTTCTATGGTTCCCTTCAATCCCGATATTCTTTTATCTGTTTGGTTTATTTTACATAGCTATGTTTTCGTTCTACTATCGTATGGGACTGGAAAAACTGGTAATGTGTTATTTGTCATGCAAAGTTTTGAAATTTATCTTAAGTGCCTTGGTACTGATAGCATATGCTTTCTTTATCGGACATGAAGTTGTTGCTTTTATGTTGACTTATGTATTTTTCTTCTTTGCATTTCTGATATTTGAAACTCGCTTTTTCCTTTGGTTTGAAATGAAACTGAAAAATAGTAAAAAGGTAAACAATGAAAAAAATACGGTACATAGCACTGTTTCTGCTTCTGTTGATGGGAACAACAGGAATGTTGATGGCGCAAAATGCTGATTCAACGGCGGTAGCTGCTTCTTCCGAACAGAACCAGACGGAAGATATAAGTGTTAACGAACTGGTTTTCGGACATATCGGCGATGCTTATGAATGGCATATTGCTACATTGGGCAATACTGTTGTCAGTATTCCGTTGCCGGTTATCGTACATAGCAGTACGGGATGGCATGTTTTCTCTTCTTCTCGTCTGGAAGAAGGAGAATATGAAGGACTGTATATAGCACGTGGCGGAGCATACGATGGAAAGATCGTAGAACGCAATGAAGCTGGTGAGGAAGTTCGTCCGTTGGACATTTCTATTACTAAAAATGTAATGGGATTATTTATCAACAGTGCAGTTTTGCTTGTCATCATGATGAGTTGTGTGCGTTGGTACAAGAAACATCCGGTAGAACAGGGAGCTCCCAAAGGAGGAGTTGGGATGATAGAAGCACTTGTTCTAATGATATATGATGATGTCATAAAAGGATGTATCGGTGAAGACTATAAACGTTATGCACCTTACTTGCTGACAGCATTTTTCTTTGTACTGGTAAATAACCTGATGGGATTGATTCCTATCTTCCCAGGTGGAGCAAATGTTACAGGTAATATTGCCATAACGCTTGTGCTGGCAGTTATAACATTTTTGTTTACCAATATTTTTGGTACAAAGGAGTATTGGAAAGAAATATTTTGGCCGGATGTTCCCACTTGGTTGAAGGCTCCGGTTCCGATGATGCCTTTGATTGAATTCTTTGGTATCTTTACAAAACCGTTTGCACTGATGATTCGTCTTTTTGCCAATATTATGGCTGGACATGCTGCTATTTTAAGTTTGATAGCAATCATCTTTATTACCGTAAAGGTAGGACCTGTCATTAATGGTTCCATGACGGTAGTTGCCGTAGCATTCGGTATTTTTATGGATGCATTGGAAATTCTGGTTGCATTCATCCAGGCGTATGTGTTTACGATGCTGTCGGCAGTCTTTATCGGATTGTCGCGTGTAAAAGGACACGAGGCCTGATTATAGAATAAAAAAGTAAATAAAAGTATAACCATTTAAATTTTGAAGATTATGTTATTGTCAGTTTTATTGCAGGCTGCTGCAGGAGTTGGTATTAGTAAATTAGGTGCTGCTATTGGTGCAGGTATTGCTGTATTGGGTGCAGGTATTGGTATTGGTAAAATTGGTAGCTCGGCTATGGAAGGTATTGCTCGTCAGCCGGAAGCTTCAGGTGACCTGCGTATGAACATGATTATTGCAGCTGCATTGGTAGAAGGTGTCGCCTTGATTGCCATCGTAGTTTGTTTATTGACATTATTTTTATAATAATATTAGCCTATGGGATTATTAACTCCGGATCCGGGGCTACTGTTTTGGATGATTATCGTTTTTGGAGTCGTATTTTTTATTCTTGCCAAATACGGCTTCCCGGTAATCATCAAAATGGTAGAGGACCGGAAAGCATATATTGATAACTCGCTGAAAGCTGCGCGTGAGGCTAATGAGCAATTAGCAAATGTGAAGGCCGAAGGAGAAAAAATCCTTGCTCAGGCACACGAAGAACAGGCTCGTATTCTAGCCGAAGCTGCTGCTACACGCGATCGCATTATAAAGGATGCTCAGAACCGTGCTATCAGTGAAGGAGATCGTTTGATGATTGAAATCAAAAAACAGATTGAAACTGAAAAAGAAAGTGCGATTCGTGACATACGTCGTCAGGTAGCGGTACTTTCTGTCGGTATTGCAGAAAAGATTATGCGTAATAAACTTGCAGATGCCAAGGAACAGGAAGAGCTTATTGATCGTATGCTTGACGAAATGATAGAATCTTCTAAAAAATAACATACCATGAATACAGGAGTTGTTTCTATGCGCTATGCTAAAGCTTTATTGGCTTATGCTAAGGCGCAAAAAGTAGAAGATCGGGTCTATGAAGAAGTAAAAACACTTGCCGGACATTATGTAAGTCTTCCTGATTTACGCCGTGCGATAGAAAATCCAGTGCTCGACATGCAGAGTAAATGTGATTTGTTACGTGAGGCTTCGGGAGGTAAGGATGTCAGTCAGGAATTGATGCGCTTCTTCAATCTGGTACTCGATGAAAGAAGAGAAAAATTCTTGCAATTCATGTTGTGGTCGTATATTGACTTGTATCGCGAAGATAAAAATATCCTTGTTGGTAAACTTACTACAGCTATAGAATCCAAACGCTTGGAAGAGCATTTGGTGGATTTGGTAGGAAGCCGTACTCAGGGAAAGGTAGAAATGGAAACACATATCGATCCTGAGTTGATTGGAGGATATATCATTGAGCTGGAAGGTTATCGTCTTGATGCGAGTGTTGCTAATCAGCTGAAACGCATAAAGCAACAGTTTATTGCGAGAAACAGAAGAATTGTTTAAATAAGTGAAGAGGACAAATCCTGCTTTATTTATCATTTTAATTAAAAAATTATGCCAGAAAATACAATAAAACCCAGCGAAGTATCAGAAGTACTGCTGCGTCAGTTGCAAGGTATCGACAACTCACTGAAGTTCGACGAGGTGGGAACGGTATTGCAAGTCAGCGATGGTGTGGCACGTATTTACGGCTTGCGCAATGCAGAAGCTAATGAACTTTTGCAGTTTGAAAACGGTATCATGGGTACTGTTATGAATCTGGAAGAGGACAATGTGGGAGCGGTGCTTCTAGGTCCTACAGACCAGATTAAGGAGGGGATGATTGTAAAGCGTACCAAACGTATCGCATCTATCAATGTAGGTGAGAGCATGTTGGGACGTGTTATAGACCCTCTGGGTGTACCTCTTGACGGACGCGGTGAGATAGGGGGCGAATTGTTTGAAATGCCTTTGGAACGTAAGGCACCGGGAGTAATCTTCCGTCAGCCTGTAACAGAGCCTTTACAGACAGGTTTGAAAGCTATTGATGCGATGATTCCTATCGGACGCGGACAGCGTGAGTTGATTATCGGTGACCGTCAGACTGGAAAAACCGCTATTGCCATCGATACAATTATCAACCAGCGTGCCAATTATGAAGCAGGAAATCCGGTATACTGTATCTATGTAGCCGTAGGACAGAAAGGTTCTACTGTTGCCAGCCTTGTAAATGCATTGCGTGAAAAGGGAGCAATGGATTATACCGTAGTTGTTGCTGCAACAGCTTCCGATCCTGCTGCCATGCAGTATTTTGCACCATTTGCGGGAGCTGCTATCGGAGAATATTTCCGTGACACCGGTCGTCATGCTTTGGTTGTATACGATGACCTTTCAAAACAGGCTGTTGCATACCGCGAAGTTTCTTTGATTCTTCGTCGTCCGTCTGGACGTGAAGCATATCCGGGTGATATCTTCTATCTGCACTCTCGTTTGCTGGAGCGTGCTGCAAAAATTATCAGCCAGCAGGAAGTTGCCGAACAGATGAACGACCTTCCTCCTAGCTTGAAGGGAAAGGTTAAAGCCGGAGGTTCACTTACAGCGTTGCCTATTATCGAAACACAGGCAGGAGACGTTTCCGCTTATATCCCGACAAACGTAATTTCTATTACCGACGGACAGATATTCTTGGAAACCGACCTGTTCAACCAGGGATTCCGTCCTGCAATTAACGTTGGTATTTCGGTATCTCGTGTCGGTGGTAGTGCACAGATCAAGAGTATGAAGAAGGTTGCCGGAACATTAAAGATTGACCAGGCACAGTACCGTGAACTGGAAGCTTTCTCAAAATTCAGCAGCGATATGGACCCGGTAACTGCAATGGCTATCGACCGTGGACGTAAAAACAACCAGTTGCTTATCCAGCCTCAGTATTCACCTATGCCGGTTGGTGAGCAGATTGCCATCCTGTATTGTGGTACTCACAGCTTGATGCGTGATATTCCTATCAGCAAGGTACGTGCGTTCCAGGATACGTTCCTGACCAATATGCGTGCTAATCATCAGGCTGATGTACTCGATGTACTGGCAAGCGGTAAGATTAACGATGAAGTAACAGCATTGATTGAAAAAGTTGCGGCAGAAACAGCCGGACAATATAAAGAAAGATAATCGTCATGGCATCACTGAAAGAAGTAAAAGGAAGAATAAACTCCATAAACGGAACGCTGAAAATTACGTCGGCGATGAAAATGGTTGCCTCTTCGAAGCTGCATAAAGCTCAGGAGGCAATAGAGAACATGCTTCCTTACGAACGAAGACTGCATCACATGCTTACTAACTTTCTGAGCTCGGAGCTTAGTGTGGAGTCACCTTTCGTCGTGAAACGTGATGTGAAGAAGATTGCCATTGTTGTATTTGCATCGAACAGTAGCTTATGCGGCGGCTTTAATGCCAATGTTATCCGTCACTTGTCTGGAATGATAGAAGGATATGTCCAGCAGGTAGGGAAAGATAATATCTTAGTCTATCCGATAGGACGTAAAGTTGCCGATGCAGTAAAGAAGTTAGGTCTGACTCCGATGGGAGACTATCAGCATATGAGCGGAAAGCCTAATTACAAAGAAGCTTCCGAACTGGCCTCCGAACTGATGAAGCGCTTCCTCAACGATGAAATACAGCAAGTAGAAATGTTGTACAATCATTTTAAATCGACGTCTACCCAGATTCTGACACGTGAAACGTACCTGCCTATCAATTTCTCTCAGGCATCTGCTACAGATGAAGAAGATAAGGGTAAGCAAGTCGATTACATTGTAGAACCGTCAGCAGAAAAGGTGATGCAGGAATTGTTGCCCAAAGTATTGCGTATGAAGATGTATACGGCATTGCTTGATTCGAATGCGGCAGAACATGCTGCCCGTACGATGGCAATGCAGGTTGCAACCGATAATGCAAATGAGTTGATTCAGGATCTTACGCTGATATACAATAAGAGTCGTCAGCAAGCCATTACCAATGAATTGCTCGATATTATCGGCGGTACGATGGCGTAACGGTCAAAGCATAAATAAAAAAATATCGGGACCATCCTTTCGGACGATCCCGATATTTTTTTATGTAGTCGGATCAGTCAAAACTTCCGTAACGGGTAGGCAACAGTTTACGGTCGCCCAGCGTATTATCTACACGTGCTACGTTTATCCAGAATTTATTTTCGCGTACACTTTCCATCGGATATACTGCCTTTTCGCGGCTGTATGTATGCTGCCAGTTGTCACTTACAGCCTCATATTCCGGATGTGGAGCATTGATCAGTACATTATCTTCTTTCGAAACTTTACCATCTTTCACTTCCTCTATTTCGTGCCAGATACTGAGCATGGTGTCAATAAAATTATCCAGTTCGTATAAGCTTTCGCTTTCTGTAGGCTCAATCATCAGTGTGCCATGTACAGGGAATGAGAGAGTAGGAGCATGATATCCATAATCCATCAGTCGTTTGGCAATATCATTTTCGGTAATTCCACTTTCCTCGTGAACCTTCCGGCATTCCAGAATCATTTCATGTCCTACAAATCCGTTTGTTCCGCGGTATACCGTACCGTATGTATCGTTCAGCGAAGCAGCAAGATAATTGGCATTCAGTATAGCTGTCTTGGTGGCTCTTTCCAGTCCTTCAGCTCCCATCATGCAAATATAGGCATAGGTAATAGGCAAGATACCGGCACTGCCGTAAGGAGCAGCAGAAACCTCATTCTGTTCATTTCCGAAAAGATTATGTCCCGGCAAGAAAGGAATCAGATGCTTGGCTACACAAACCGGTCCTACACCTGGACCGCCACCACCGTGAGGGCTGGCAAACGTCTTGTGCAAGTTAAGATGGCACACATCCGCACCAATTGTTCCCGGATTTGTCAGTCCTACCTGTGCATTCATATTTGCGCCGTCCATATATACCTGAGCGCCGCATCGGTGAATGATTTTACATATTTCGGCAATATCACTTTCGAAGATACCGTGAGTGGAAGGATAAGTAATCATCAGAGCGGCAAGCTGATCCTTATGCTCTTCTGCTTTCTGACGGAGATCTTCCACATCCACATTACCCCGTTCGTCGCAGGCACAAGTCAATGTTTCGTAGCCAGCCTGAACAGCAGAAGCCGGATTTGTTCCGTGTGCCGAAGCTGGGATAAGAATCAGGTTACGATGTCCTTGTCCGATGCTTTCCAGATAGCTGCGGATGATGCGAAGTCCCGTATATTCTCCGGCAGCCCCTGAGTTAGGCTGAAGCGTGATACCTTCGAATCCAGTGATCGTCATAAGCTGCTGCGAGAGATTTTCTATCAGTGTACGGTAGCCTTGTGCCTGATCTTCCGGAACCAGCGGATGCATGTTCATCCACGAAGCATTGCTTAAAGGAAGCATTTCCGAAGCAGCATTCAGTTTCATCGTACACGAGCCCAGTGAAATCATGGAGTGGGCGAGTGAAATATCCTTACGTTCCAGACGTTTGATATAGCGCATCATTTCCGTTTCGGTATGGTAACGGTTGAATACCTCATGAGTCAGATACGACGACCGGCGTCGCAGTTCTCTGTTCAGTGACGACGATTCAGGGATGTCATCTATCTCATGTACAGGCTCTTCGGCAGCAATACCGAAAATCATCAGCAGCAGGTTCGCATCTGCCACGGTAGTAGCTTCGTCGATGCTGAAGCCTACATCTCCATTTTCAAAATACCGCAGATTTACTTCCTTGCTTAATGCTATTGTGCGCAGCTTCTGTGCCGAAACATGATCGGGCAATCCCAGGCGGAGTGTGTCGAAGAACAGCGAGTTACGTTCTATATATCCCAGACGGAGCAACTGTTTGTTGAGCCAGTTGGCAATACTATGAATACGTTTGGCGATATCCTTTATTCCTTCAGCACCGTGGTAGACAGCATAGAAGCCAGCCATGGTAGCCAGCAGAGCCTGTGCCGTACAGATATTCGATGTAGCCTTTTCGCGCTTGATATGCTGTTCGCGAGTCTGCAAAGCCATACGGTAACAAATCTTTCCGTATTTATCCTTTGACAGTCCTATGATACGTCCCGGTATGTTCCGTTTATATTCATCACGCGTTGCGAAATAAGCGGCCGAAGGACCACCGTAGAACATCGGAATACCGAGGCGCTGTGTGCTTCCGAATACGATATCAGCTCCCCATTCGCCGGGAGGAACCAATAACGCAAGGCTCATGATATCCGCGTCTACCGCAACTTTACAACCGGCAGCATGGGCACGTTCCGTAAACTCACGGTAATCTTCTATATTACCGCTGTTGTTCGGATATTGTACGATACAGCCAAACACGTCGGGTGTAAATTCCAGTTCCTTATAGTCACCCACTTTCACCTCTATTCCCTGAGGAATAGCACGTGTACGTATTACTGCAAGGTTTTGAGGGAATATCTCACGGTCGACAAACAGTGTGTTGGCTCCCGCTTTCTGTTGTGCACGGCTTCTCAGTGCCAGCATCATTGTAGCGGCTTCGGCAGCGGCCGTTGCTTCGTCCAGCAGCGAGCAGTTTGCCAGCGGCATAGCGGTAAGGTCGCTTACTACCGTCTGGAAATTAAGCAAAGCCTCCAGACGTCCCTGCGATATTTCTGTCTGATAAGGAGTGTATGAAGTGTACCATACCGGATTCTCGAAAACATTGCGTTGGATGACAGCCGGAGTAATCGAATCGTACCAGCCAGTACCGATATACGATTTATATATCTTGTTCATAGAAGCCAGTTTCCCGATATGTTCGGCAAACTTCCGTTCTGTCATGGCAGGAGGCAGATTCAACTGAGCTTTTAGCCGGATTTTCTCAGGAATGGTCTTATCAATCAATTCGTCTAATGTCTTTACTCCTATTCTTTCCAGCATTTTGGGAAGATCGTTCTCGGTAATGCCAATATGGCGATTGGCAAAAACATCTGTTTTCATGATTTTAAGGTATTAATAAAGGTAAAAGTATTCAGGTTCGAAAACGTACCGCATTTGTAGTAAAATGCCGGTACGTTTTTTATGTTATTCAGGATAATGTTTCTATTTGAAGAACGGATTTTCCATTTTTTCTTTTCCGATACTAGTCGGTTCTCCGTGTCCCGGATACACCAGTGTTTCATCCGGCAGAGTCAGCAACCGGCACGAAATCTGTTCTATCAGTTCGTTGAAATCTCCTCCTTCCAAATCGGCACGTCCTATGCTTCCCTGAAACAGTACGTCACCGCTGAACAGGCAAGCATCTGCCTTACAGTAATATACCATGCCTCCGGGTGAATGTCCCGGAACATGTATGGCTTGTAATTCCGTATGTCCGAAGCGTATTATTTCTCCGTCTTCGATGTAGTGTCCCAGTCCTACCGGGGCTTCATTCGGGCTGAAGCCGAACATGCGGCACTGGTCGGGCAATTTTGCCAGCAGAAACTCGTCGAGTTGGCACGCTTCGGCTTTCAATCCAAATTCACGCAGAATGAAAGGATTGCCAAAAACGTGGTCCAGATGCAGATGAGTATTCAGCAAATGCTTTACTGTCAACTTGTTGTCGGCAATATACTGTTTCAGCATCTGTTGCTCTTCCGGAAAAAAACAGCCGGCATCTATGATTGCAGCTTCCCCTGTTTCGTCGGAAATAACGTAACAGTTTACGGGAAACATATTAAATTCGAAGCGTTTTATTTTCATTTGTCCTTATGTGTTAATCAGTTGTTTACAGTGACATATACTACCTTCTTCGTTTCAAAAAACTCTTCCGAGAAGAAATCTTTCAGTTCGGTTACCATTGTCTGATGCTTTACCGGAAAAACCTCTTTTTCAAGTTCTCCTCCCTTCAGACAAACCAGTCCGTTGGGAAATGCGTTATGCTGTTCCTTGCTGATGTTCTTGCGGATAATCTTCAACAGATCGGTCAGTGGCATTACAGCACGGCTCACTACAAAGTCGAACATTTGTTTTTCCTCTTCAGCGCGGCAGTGGCGTGTCGTAACGTTTTTCAGTCCGATGGCATTGGCAATTTCGGTTGCAACCCTGACTTTCTTTCCGATGCTGTCTACCAGATGAAACGTTGAGTCGGGGAATAAAATAGCAAGCGGTATGCCCGGAAAACCACCTCCCGTGCCCAGGTCCATGATACGTGTTCCCGGCTTGAACTGGATAAACTTGGCAATGCCCAGCGAGTGAAGCACATGATGTTCGTACAAGTTTGTGATATCCTTGCGTGATATGACATTGATTTTGCTGTTCCAGTCAGTGTACAAGTCGTACAGCGCGGCAAACTGTTCTTTTTGCGTTTCGGTTAAATCAGGAAAATATTTCAGTATAATATCCATGTATGCAAATGGTTATTTTAAGTAAACATTAATGTCATCGTAGGGAACGGTCAGGCTGAAGTCACCTGCCGAATAAGGAGCTATTTCATAACGGTTATAATAGAATGTGACCCCGTCTTTGCCCAGCATAAAGTTTTCCGGAATATAAATATCCGTATCCAGCAATATACCTACCGACTGAAGCCCTTCTATGCTAGAAATGGTATCGGTTTCCATCTTTTTGTTGACTTCCTTTATCAGCTCCTTCATGATCAGTGAGCAGATTTTTGCATTATCTTCCTTGCGGAATACATCATCAGCAGTAATAAGCTTACCGGTCTGAGCATTGATATTCATATATTTGGCAAGCGTATTGGGATGTGCTCCTCCGGTATACTGGAAGTTTACGACAGAATAATTCCATACGGTACTGTCTTTTCCGGCTTCCAGTGCAGTCTTTATCTGATATTCATAATTATACCATGCCGGAACATCTTCGGCCTTCATGCCGTTATGCATATCAGCTTCAAACAATTCTTTGACATCCGTATTATAATTCTTAATGAAATCATTAGCCAGTGCCGATACAAGTCCTTCAGGAGTCAGTTTGACATATTGTTTGCCGAAAGCTTCTTCCTGTATTTTTTCATTGATAAGCCGTGATATGGAGTCTTTCTCCGATGCCGGTTTCAGATAAGCATAACTGATGCTGATTTTGCATGACGGAGTTTCCTTTCCTTCCTGCAAGTACACTGTTGTGTCTTTTTGCAGCATGTCTGGTTCGGCAGCAGCTGTTTGTTTCTGTTCGATACATCCTGTAAGTGCAAACCCGCCTGCAATGCCGAATATGAGTGACGGCAGTAAAATTCTGGTTGATTTCATGATACTATTTTTTAGTCTGTTGATTTTTGCATTCTCATACGACAAATATAACACAAGTTCTCGAATAAAACATGAAAAAAGAACGTTCTTTCTGTCGTTTTGATAAACCTCAAATCCGCAACTAAGCTCTTCAGCGTCCTTCTTGCGTCTAAACGTCCT
>OGHK01000915.1_pt1 | contig 28235 bp, 30 predicted proteins | sample 1571411 | NCBI WGS metagenome assembly OGHK01 (sample SAMEA2582043, study PRJEB24529) | metagenome | biome: Human gut stool | place: China | collected 2011 | reverse complement strand
GGATTGGAGCTGGAGCTACCGTAAGCAATAATGTTGCGATATGCGGAGAGTGCATGATTGGTGCCGGCGTAGTTGTGGTGAAAGATATACAAGAAAAAGGAACTTATGTGGGATGTCCTGCAAAGAAGATTGGATAGGTAATAGAATGAATGTTTTGTTTCTCACATTATTAGATTTTGATTCAATAGACGAACACAATATTTATACGGATTTATTACGAGAGTTTGTAAAACACGATCATAATATTTATGCAATTTCACCAGTTGAGAGAAAAAGCAGAATATAAGAGAACCAACGCGGCAATCTTGAAATTGAAAACTCACAAATATATTGGGGATAGTGATATGAAGAATAGACTCGCCATTTATCAATGGAATAAAAATATTTTGCAGATGTCAAATTTGGTATAATTATTCATTGTTAAAAGATATTTTCCGCAAAACGCAATAAATATTGGAATGTTAAGTAAAATAGGCCAAAAAGGTATTTTATACAAATGTTTTAGAGTGAAAAATATATTGGATTATATATTAAATATAATCTGAATATTAACTCGGATATGATGTAGATTTGTCCTAATAGTGTGAAACTAATATACATCAGTGATAATCAGAAAATAAGAGAAAAGATTCCTAAAGAAAATTATGATATGATGGTGGCAATGTGGTGATATAGGGAACATTTTCTTTGAACATCAATTTACGATTCAAAAATTTCCTAGTAGATTGTTAAGTTATATGCAGGAAAGTAAGATCTTGTGAAGAGAGAACTACTTTAACAAAGTTTTGAATTTCTGAAAATACCTGATCAATATAGGAAAAGCGATGTGTTTCTTAATAGTTTTCTTCAAAAAAGTGTTTCAAGGCTTTGAAAACTATCATATCGAGAGAGGAGAAGATGCTAAATTTCAGATCATCTTGCAAAAGATGGAAGTTGACCTTGTCTGTGGTTGTTTTACAAACACAGTTGTTGCATATCTGATAGGTTTTGATAGAACTCAATACATATACTCGGGGGTCTGTAAAGAAAATCCAGTTTGAGGAGAACATGTGTAGGTATTTCAGTAAAATATATGCATACGAATAAATAGACGCTTGAAAAGGAAGAAAAAATGAAAAAAGTACTATTTGTAGCAACGGTGTATCGATTCCTAAAATTTGAAAAAAGTGATATGGAACTATTGAAAGCTAAGGGCTATGAGATTCATACCGGTGCCAATATGTATGAAGCAGAATGGTTGCAGGATGATGGATCATTAGATGATTTGGAAATACATAAGCATCAGATTGATTTTGGGAGAAGCCCATTTTCGAGTAAGAGTCTAAAGGCTTATAAGCAGTTGAAAAAACTTTTTGAGACGGAGCAGTTTGAAATTCTTCACTGCCATACACCAGTTGCGGCAGCAATTTCGAGAATGGCTGCAAGAAAATACCATAAAAAGGGAATGAGAGTGATTTATACAAGTCATGGTTTTCATTTTCATAAGAAATCGTCCGTTAAAACATGGATTTTGTATTACCCAATCGAATATCTGCTTGCATATATAACAGATATGATTATTACAATCAACAAGGAAGATTATAATGTTATACAAAAGTTTCATGTAAAGGAAAAGAAATATATACCAGGTGTAGGTGTTGACACAAGGTATATTGAATGTATGGAGGTTGAACCATGCAAGCTGAAGCAACAGTATGGAATTCCAGCTGATGCCTTTGTAATATTGTCGATTGGTGAATTGTCTATCCGCAAGAATCATGAAGTTGTGATAAGAGCACTCGCAAAGTGCGGAAGAGATGACATCTATTATGTGATATGCGGAACAGGAACTTTAAGAGAAAGGTTGGAAATGTTAAGCGAAGAACTTGGAATTCAAAAACGGGTGATCTTAGCTGGACAGGTTTCGCATGATGAGGCGATAAAAATGTGTCACATGTGTGACATAGGTGCAATACCATCACGCATTGAGGGATTGGGTTTGGCAGGAATTGAATCGCTTGCAGCAGGAAAACCATTGATTGCTTCAAATGTTCATGGAATAAAGGATTATGCCATAGACGGTATTACGGGAATTACATGTGACCCACTTAGTGTAGAACAATTCAAAAATGCAATTTTGCGGTTGCATGACGACAAAGATTATTATCAGATATGTCAGAATAATGCAAAATCTATGTCAGAAAAATTTGATATAGCAGAATCAAGAAGATATATGGAAGAAAATTATAGTGTTTTTACATCACAGAAGAAAGGATGAGAACAATGAAGTACAAATTTAGTGATATAACAGCATCCTATACAACAGAGAAGAGAAGAAATACATCGCTATGGGCAAGAATATTCAGTAGACCTTTATCATTTATAACAGCATATATATTTGCTAATTTAGGATTTTCTGCAAACGCAGTATCAATTTTATCTCTATTAGAGGCATTTGTGGCATGTGCTTTTATCATGATCGGTGGAAAATATACCTTGGTTGGTATTATTTTATTTTTACTTTGGGATGTGCTTGATTGTACAGATGGAAATATCGCTAGATTAACACATACGTCATCACCGGTAGGAGTTTTTTTTGATGCAGCAGCAGGTTATGCAGCAGTTGCATTTATTTATTTATCTGTAGGTGTTGAAGCATATCGTACATCAGATATGTTTGGACAGAATGGTTATGTTTTTATTATTATTGGGGCAGCATCCTCTATTTTAGATCTGCTTGCAAGAATCGTATATCAGAAATATACAGTAACAGAATATGTTACAGGAAATGCAGCATTGAATGGAACGGTTGCAGAAAAGTTGACGCAGGGGGGGGCGTATCATTTTGCATTGCAGGTAATGAAAAATCTGACTTATAGCTGTCTGTTTATGCCACTGTTAGTGCTTGCATATATTTTTAACAGATTTGATATATTGATTCTTTTTTATGCGTGTTACAGCTTGGCATTTTATGTAGGATCGACATGTTTTTTATTGATTAAAGCATCTAAGTTAAAAGTAAATGAGTAATTAGAACGAGGACAAGTATGAACACAGCAATTGTTATTTTGAATTATAATACTTATCAGATGACATTGGATTATGTTGAAAATTTGATAGAGAATTTTGGAAATCAGGTAAAAATTATTGTTGTGGATAATGCATCCACAAATGAATCAGCAGAGGTTTTAGAAAGAGAATCAGAAAACAGAGGATTTATATTCATTCCGAATAAGATAAATGGTGGATATGCGCAGGGTAACAATATAGGGATTGAGTATGCGCAGAAATTGGGTATGAAATATGTGCTGGTTTCTAATAATGATGTGTTAATCCGCTCGGAGAATACATTACAGATATTAGAAAATATTTTGAACGAGAATCCGGAGATTGGTGCGGTTTCACCAAAGTTGGTAGAGCGTGATGGAAGAAAGAGTCCTCCAATCTACTATAAAGTGCCATCCTTTTGGGATCTGACATTTGGGATTTTTCATTACCGAAAAATACGTTATCAGCAAAATGATGAAAAAAGCTATCAGATATACGCGCCAAGAGGAAGTTTTATGTTGCTTAGAAACAGTATGTTGAAAAAATGTGGAAATATGGATGAAAATACGTTTTTGTATTATGAGGAACCTATTTTGGCAGAACGTTTATTGAGCGTAGGTGGTAAATGTTGGCATTGCGGTGATACAGAAATTGTGCATCTTGGATCTGAAACGATAGATAAAAATACGAATAAGAAATTTAAGATAGATACGTTATGTAATAGCTATCGATATTATTTAAGAGTGTATCGTAAAATGGGAAGAATTAAATTGGCGATTTGTGTGCTTTTGCGTAGAATTGTTGCATCGCGGCATTGATTGAGGAGATAAGGAATGGACAAGAGTATTACGGTTTTACTGTCAACATATAATGGCGAAAAATATCTTACAGAGCAGATTGACAGTTTAATGATTCAAAAAGGGGTAGATTTGCATGTGCTTATCAGGGATGATGGATCAACAGATGCGACAATTAAAATCATTCAAAACTATTGTAATAGGGATGAAAGAGTTCATTTTATTCAAGGGAGTAATGTAGGCGCAGGGCAGTCATTTTTTGATCTGATACGTAGAAGTTCAGATACCGAATTTTATGCATTCTGCGATCAGGATGATGTGTGGGATGCAGATAAGCTCTTTTGTGCATTGAAGATGATTGGGGATTGTGACACGGATATACCGGTTCTATACCATTCAAATTTAAGAATCGTAGATGAACAGTTAGGGATGATTAGGAATGCACATGAAAATCCCATTGATGAAAGTCTGAAGTATTCCTGTCTTGCTAGAAATGCTGTGACAGGATGTACATCGGTATTTAATTTGGCAGCCAAAAAAATGATACAGGAGCATATTCCAACGGAAAATATTTTACATGATGGTTGGATTTATATGGTCTGTAAGATATTTGGAAAAGTATATTATGATTTTAAACCACATATTTCCTACCGACAGCATGCAGGAAACGTAGTAGGAATGCATAAAACGACATTAAGTGGTTATTTGTCAAGAATACGCAGATTTGTAGTCAAGCAACAGCAACCACGGTATGAAAGAGCATTGCTGTTTCAAAAATATTATTGGGAGTTTATGATGGAGGAAGATCAACAGAAGTTGCTTGAAATCTTAGAGTATAAGAAATCACTGCGTAATCGCTTAAGACTATTGTTTGATACAGATATTAGAGAACAGACACCTAAAGGGGATTTGCGTTATCGTATTCTTATTATAAGGGGAGGAATATAATGAATGTAATTGATATGGAAAGTGTGGGGACTGGTACAACATTTTAACTATGATAAATATTGGAAGATGTATAATTATATTCAGAATAATGGACCAAATAAGTTGAAACTATATATAGAGATAAGATAAAGAAGATGGATGCATGGTTTATATAGAACAATAGTAAATGCGATTGTAGTTGTGAATGAACAGAGGATTGTGATCAAACAGAATGAATGAATTATTGATAAATAAAAATATAACTCGAATTATATTAGTAATATATGCATTTAGTGTATTTGTTAATGGAAGCTTTTATATGTGCTGGAATACATATCCAATTCGCACATTATCATTTCTTGTTCAGTTTATATCATATGCAGCAGTAGTTCCGCTTATATGGTTAGTTATTAAAAACAGGGAGTGGAAATTAAATCAATGGATTATAATGGGTATGTGTAGTGCCATTGTATTAGAGATAACATCCAATCTGCTAGGCAGCATGTATACTTCAAAGATTCAGATCAGGTTGCTGTTAAATATTTTTATTATATTGTCATTAAAGGATGAATATCGAAGTCAGATCTTTACTTATATGCTGAGAATATTCGCGATTATGTTATTACCTTGCTTGATTTATTATATTTTAGGTTTTTTGGGAATTGAGTTGCCATATCAGATTCTTTATGGCGTTAATGAGTCAAAAACGGCGGCTGGTGTATATTATAAGCATTATCTTCTGGGGGTGGTTATTTCTGGTTCACCGGGGAGATACTGTGGTGTATTTGATGAACCCGGTGTTGTAGGAACTTATGCAGCTCTTTTGTTTGCAGGATCACTGGATAAAAGAAAAAATAAATTTGCATGGTTAGTATTTCTGGAAGGTATGTTTTCTTTGTCTATGGCATTCTACGTAATGGTGTTTGTATATATAGTAGTTAAATTAGGAACAAAGGGAATTTATAAGTCTGTTCTGTTAGGTATAATTTGTGTAATAGGATTAGTGATCTTTGTAAATATTAATTTTGAGAGTCCGGCACTTACGATGATTCAGAGTCGTATTGATTTTTCGAGTGGTTTTGGAGTTAAGGATAACCGGACATCTGATGAATTTGAAAAGTTTTATCAGGAGTTTTGGGAGAACAGAAATTATGAGGTGGCATTGGGAGATGGAAGAACGATTTTGGATCATTTAGAATTCCCAAAAGGCAGTTCGTATAAGATGCTGTTTGTACGATATGGAGTGATTGGTGTGCTTTTGCTAGTCCTGTTTTATGCAATGTTGATACGGCATTATCGGATCTCAAAGGCAAACCTTCCATTTATTGTTGTTTTTTTTGCATCTGTTTATCAGAGACCGTATATATTTAGTATTTTTTATGTATGTATTTTTATGGCTACACTTTCAAACATTGAACAAAGGAAGCAACTTTACATAAAAGTTGTGAATAGAAAATAGGAAAAACAAAGTAGATTATGGAGAAACAGATTCTAGACAAATTAAAAAAAATTATTGAAAAAGGAATGGCAAAAGGACGCAATGAGATCGTGTTACAGTCGGTTGCTGCTTATGGCAGTTATCTATACAAGGAGAGAGAAATATTTACAAGTGAGTATCTGGAACACGTGATCGGTCAGATGTGTGAGCTTTATTCTAAAAAGAAAATACCATTTGTAGCAGATGTGCAGAAGAATGTGATTTTATTCTATGATGGATTTGGAATGGATATGCGAGGTTTGGCAATTATTTACTTGAAAGCGTTGGCAGAACTGGGGTATAAGATTATCTATGTTACGAATGCACGGGCTAAGGGAAAGCAGCCGATGTTATTTTCTGTTTTACAGCCTTATGAGGTAGATGTTAGATATTTTACTTATGCAAAGGGTTATAGTGATCAACTGGATTTTTTGTTGGATATCTTTGAAAAGGAAAGACCATTCTGCTCCTTTATTTATACAAGGCCAGAAGATGTCGCTGCTGTTATGGCATTTAAGCTGTGTGATTTTTCAAAGCGTTATCTAATCAATCTGACAGATGATGTTTTTTGGCTTGGGACCACCTGCTTTGATTATTGTATCGAATTTCGCAGTTATGGATTTGACCTGTCGCGTAAGTACAGGAAAATCCCTGAAAATAAACTGGTTATATTACCATTTTATCCGTATATAGATAGGAGCAAGGAATTTGAGGGATTTCCAATAGACATCTCAGATAAGCGATTGATTTTTAGTGGAGGGGCATTGTATAAGACCTTTTCAGAAGATAATTTGTATTATCGACTGGTATCAGATATATTAAGAAAGTATTCAGATACTGTTTTTCTTTATGCTGGATATGGAGATAATTCCAGATTGAAGAAGTTGTCTGCTCAATTTCCGGGAAGGGTTTTTCAAATAGATGAACGAAAGGATTTGTATCAGGTTTTAAAACATTCATTCATTTATATTAACACATATCCTGTTTCGGGAGGATTGATGACACAATATGCGGCGGCAGCAGGAATTCTGCCGATTACTTTATATGTTAGTAATGAATGTGAAGGTCTGCTACTGAATCAGGAGAAGACAGGCATTTTTTCAAAATCTTATAAGGATTTAATAGCTGTAGTGGATCGGATTTTTACAGATGATGATTATCGTAAAGAGAGACAGGATTATGTTGCTAGTTGTCTGATATCGGGGGAGGAATTTAAGGAGACCTTACAGCAGATCATCAGATCAGGAAGATCAAAGTTCACATTTGAAGATATTTCTGCAGATATAAGTAAGGAATCTTATACTGCGAGATATAAGATGGAGTTGTTTGAAACCTGTGTAGGCACATATAGGAATCGTAAGTTGATACGATATTTTCCTGGCATATACATCAAACGGATTTATCATGCGGTATTGAGAAAAGTAAAAAGAAACTAGGAGACCGGATTCATGTTTTATGGAATTAGGCGATTGCTGCAAAGGGCGTGGCATTGTTACAGATTGGGTGAGCATAATGCACAGTGGCGTCGGAAAAATACACATAATTTGACTGTTTTAGGAAGAGAGTGCAACTTTAAAAATGTTGTTGTCGGACGAGGAACATACGGAACACTGAATGTATACGATTTTAGTTCAAATGAGCATTTGAAGATTGGAAGTTATTGTTCTATATCAGAAAATGTAAATTTTCTTTTGGCAGGAGAACATACGCTGTATCATATTTCCACATATCCGTTTAAGCGCAGAGCATTAGGATTAGAACCGGAAAGCACATCGAAAGGTGGGATTGTGGTTGAGGATGATGTATGGATTGGAATGAATGTAACAATATTATCTGGGGTACATATTGCGCAAGGCAGTGTTATAGCATCGGGGGCAGTTGTAACAAAAGATGTTCCTCCATATGCGATTGTAGGAGGAATACCTGCAAAAGTTATGAAATACCGATTTGATGAAGAGAGAGTAAAAAAAATGTTAAAAATAGATTTTTCATCCTTAGATGAATCTTGGATTGAGAAGCATCTAGAAGAATTGTATAGTGATGCAGTCTCAGAAGAATTATTGAAAAGTTTACCACAAAAAGCGGAATAGATAGTTTTTAGGGAAAGAGAGGACATTATGCAGGTAGTAAAGTATGTATTTCAACCACATGGTGATGCAAGAGGTCAGTTGGTTGCATTAGAGGAGTTTAAGGATATTCCATTTAAGATAAAGCGGGTCTATTATATGTATGATACGGGTGAAGATGTAGTGAGAGGTCATCATGCACATAAGTCATTAGAGCAGATATTAATCTGTATTCATGGTCATTGTAAGATCAAACTGGATAATGGAACAGAGACAAAGATTGTTCCATTAGAGAAGCCATACGAAGGCTTGTATGTAGCAAATAGTATGTGGAGAGAGATGTTTGATTTTTCACCGGATGCTGTTTTATTAGTGTTGGCATCTGAGTTATATGATGAGAAAGATTATATCAGAGACTATAATGAATTTCTTGCATCAATTAAAGAAAATTAAAGTGGAGGTAGATCAATGAAGATTCCTTTTGTAAGTTTTCGACCAATGGAAAAAGAGTTGGATAAAGAGTTACGTGCTGCATTTGAAAGAGTATATAACCGAAGCTGGTATATTGAGGGAGAAGAGGATCAGAAATTTGAAGCCGATTTTGCAAAGTTCTGTGATTCAAAATATTGCGTTGGAGTTGGAAATGGACTGGATGCTTTAATGCTCTCATTAAAAGCAATGGGAGTTGGAACCGGAGATGAAGTTATTGTACCGTCTAATACTTATATTGCAACGGCTTTGGCTGTTACATATGTTGGTGCGACACCTATATTTGTAGAGCCGGATATCCGTACTTTTAATATTTCCCCAAAACTTATAGCGAATAAGATTACAACTGCAACAAAGGCGATTATTGCAGTTCATCTATATGGGCAGGCATGCGATATGGATTCGATTATGGAGATTGCAAAGAAGTATGGTCTTCTGGTTTTGGAGGATTGTGCACAGGCACATGGTGCATTGTATAAAGGAAGAAAAATAGGATCTTTTGGGAATATGGCGGCATTTAGTTTTTATCCGGGTAAAAATCTGGGTGCGTTAGGAGATGCTGGAGCTGTTGTAACAAATGATGCAAAGTTAGCAGAAAAAGTCAGAGCGCTTGGTAATTATGGATCAGATTATAAGTATCATCACATTTATAAGGGAAATAATTCCAGATTAGATGAGATGCAGGCGGCTTTTCTGACAGCTAAACTCCAAATTCTAGATAAAATGAATGAGGAGCGTAGAAAAATTGCAAAACAGTATTTGTGTGGGATTAAGAATCCGGAGATTGTTTTGCCATATGTAAATCCGGATACCGTTCCTGTATGGCATATTTTTGCAATCAGGACAAAGAGAAGGGAAGCATTGGAAAAGTATTTACAGGACAAAGAAATTGGAACAAATAAGCATTACCCAATTCCAATGCATATGCAGGAATGTTACAAAGATCTTGGTATCAAGGGAGGAGAACTTCCAATTGCGGAAGAAATTAGTGCAACAGAATTGAGTATTCCAATGTATTATGGAATGACGGATGAAGAAGTTGAATATGTGATTGAGGCGATTAACGCATTTGCATAGGAAAAGGAGACAGATATGAAGAAAGTACTAACGGTTGGAGTCTATGATTATTTTCATTTGGGTCATTTAAGATTATTCAAAAATGCAAAACGGTTAGGAGATTACTTAATTGTTGCAGTACAGGATGGGGATTATATTTTACGGTATAAGCCAGATGCAAAAGTGCTTTATTCAACAGAAGAGAGAATGGAAATTATACGGGAGCTTAGACCTGTGGATGAAGTAATCATTTATCAGGATGTGGACAAGATTGTCCAGAAAATTGATTTTGATGTATTTGCTATTGGAGGGGATCAGTTACATGAGGGTTTTCAACGTGCTGTAAATTGGTGTAAGGAAAATGGAAAAGAAGTAGTACGCTTACAGAGAACACCAAAAATCTGTTCATCTAATATCAAGGATAGCTTGGAAAAAAAATAGGATCTACAAAGATATGAAGGAAAATGCAGTTGTTAAATCTACAATATGGTATATGATTTGTAACTTTATAGTTGCCGGAATCAATTTTATCGTAACTCCGATTTTTACGAGACTGATGTCACAGGAGGACTATGGATTATATAGTAATTTTACATCATGGATCACAATACTTCAGATTATTTCGTCGTTGATGTTGTTGTCTTCTTTTTATAGTGCAAAATATGATTTTAAGGAAAAAATCAATGAGTACATCTCGTCTATGATATATCTTGGGGGATTCTTTTGTATACTTTTGATAGCAGGAGTATATATTTTCCGAGATAGTTTTGTAGCATTTACGAAGATAGATGCACAGTATCTGCCAATTTTATGTCTGAGTTTATTATTTTATCCGGCTACAGGTTTTTTTCAGTTAGAACAGCGTCTGGATTATAAGTATAAAGAAAGTGTATTTATCTCGTTAGTGACCGTGATATGTACGGTAGCAGGTGCCTTAATACTTGTACTTACTATGGATAACAAACTCTGGGGCAGAATATATGGAAGTAAGGTAGCAGGTGTAGTGATCAATTTTTTCATAGTGATTTATTTTATTAAGAGAGCACCGGCTATACGGACACAGTACTGGGGCTATGCACTTCGTATCTCAGTTCCGTTTGTGGTTCATTCGTTAGGAATGACAGTATTGTCATCTTCAGATCGTATTATGATTACTTCTCTTTGCGGAGCAAAGGATAATTCCCTTTATAGTCTGGCATATTCCTGTGCTGCAGTTATGAATATGTTTATCTCTGCATTGTCTGCTGCAATTGATCCTTGGCTATTGGAAAGTTATCAGGCAAAAGATGATTCTTGTAAGAAGAAAATGGGATTGATTTCAGCTCTTGTTATGTTTGGTTGTATTGGAGCAATGCTTCTGGCACCGGAGATACTGCTTGTTATGGGCGGTGAAAAGTATCTTCCGGCAATCAGTGTTATGCCACCAATTATCATGGGCACATTTTTCCAATTTTTATATGGAATTTATGCAAATGTAGAACAGTTTGCAAAAAAAACATCTGGGATGGCAATTGCAACGGGGATAGCTGCAGTGGCGAATCTTGGATTGAATTATATATTTATTCCAATGGTGGGGTATAAAGCCGCAGGTTATACAACGCTGTTTTGTTATGTTCTTTTAGCAATTATCCATGTTGGCATTGTAAACCATATCGGTGGTGGATTTTTATTTAGAACAAAGCTGAACTTGGGAATGGGCATATTTGGAATATTGCTCGTACTCCTAATAGAAGTGACTTACGCCAAGGAAATGATTCGGGTTAGTTTAATAGGAATTTATGTATTGGTTGTAATTTATGTGGTTATAAGATATAGGAAAGCCATTATGGATTATCTTAAAATGATATTACTGAAGAATTAGCAATTATTTTATAATAATTTACAAGATATAGGGAGGGATTAAAAGTGCGGGAATATGGTGGGTATTTACCATTAGATTCATGTGGAAGGGAATATTATTGTGATACCGAGAATTATGAAGTGGTCAGAATGAATGCTGCACGTTATGCCATTGTTATGGCGGCAAAAGATTATAATGCCAAGAAAGTTTGGATCCCAGTTTATACATGTAATTCGGTATATGATGCATTAGAGTCTGCCGGTATCACATATGATACATATAATATTGATCATAATTTTCAACCGATAGAAGTTAGTCTGGCAGAAAGAGAAATGATACTTGTTACTAATTATTTTGGATTATATACAAGGGATATTTATGATCAGTTTATAAAAAAATACAATGCAATCATTTTTGATAACACGCAAAGTTTTTTTGATGATCCTATTATAAAAGAACACATTTATAATATATATTCTCCAAGAAAATTTTTTGGTGTATCAGATGGTGCGTATTTAATTACAAAACATATGTGTATGAGGAAAACACTTAAGCAGGATGTGTCATCAGAGAGGGCAAAATATATATTCCGTGTAATAGAAAATAGTACTAACTCATTATATTCAGAATATTTAAAATGTGAAGATGATATTTCTGCAAGTGGTGCACGTGAAATGTCGAAACTTACGAAGCATATTTTGCAGAATATCAATTATGAGTATATACGAGAAAAACGGGTAAATAATTTCAAATATATGAATAGATTGCTGAAGCCATATAATCAGTATCAAATAGATAAAATAGGAAAATGTCCAATGATATATCCGTTTATATTTGAAGACAGTACAGGTGAACTAAGAAAATATTTGATTGCGAATAAAATATATATTCCACAATGGTGGAAATGGGTATTGGACAATGAAAAAGCAAATGAATGGGAGAAAAAATTATCAAATTCGTTATTTCCATTACCAATTGATCAAAGGTATGATTATGAGGATATGGAATACATTTGTAATATAATTATGACTAACTTCAGATAATAGGTTTAATTTTTAAAATATATATTAAGAAGGAAAAATAAATGATAGTTGTAGAACGTTATTCAGAAGAAAAAAAAGTGGAGTGGGATCAATTTTGTAAAACCAGTAAGAATCCCTTATTTATGTTTCAGCGCGATTATATGGATTATCATAAGGATCGGTTTCAGGATCATTCGTTAATGTTTTATAATGATGATGAACTAATAGCATTACTCCCGATGAATCAAAAGGGTGAGGTACTAAATTCACATGGAGGTCTTACTTATGGTGGATTCATCATGGGGAAAAAGATGAAACAGCATACGATGAATGAATGTTTTGAAGTGTGTGTTAATTATGTGAAGAACACTGGATTTAAAGAATTAAATTATAAAGTGATTCCTCATATATACCACGTGCAGCCTGCGGAAGAAGATCGATATTCTTTATTTATACATAATGCAGAGCTGGTTAAAGTAGAACCTTCAACTGTGTTGAATTTAAAGGAACCTTTGAAAATGCCTAAAGGAAGAAAGGCTCAGATATCTAGAGCAAGACGTGAAGGAGTAGAAATAAGAGAACTTACCTCGGAGGAGGATTTTCATAATTTTATTGCATTGGAAAATGCGGTACTTTCAAGCAGACATAACACACAGGCAGTGCATACTGGGGCTGAATTAAGTTTATTGCATAGCAGATTCCCAGAACAGATCCATCTATTTGGCGCAAGTAAGGACGGCGAATTGATTGCAGGGACGATTGTGTATGAGTATGGACAAGTTGTTCATACCCAGTACATGGCAGCAAATGAGATCGCACGTGAAATTGGGGCACTGGATTTGGCAGTGAGTGCAGTAATTGAAAAGTATAGAGATTCAAAACGCTGGCTTGATTTTGGGATTTCTACAGAAAATGGCGGCAGATATCTGAATGATGGATTGATCTCACAGAAAGAAGGATTTGGGGGAAGAACTAATGTTTATGAAATGTGGAAATTAAATATAGGATAAATATTAAACCTATGAGTGGACGAGGGGGAAAATGGTATATTGAAAGCTACATTGAAGAAAATATTAAATAAGATGCCCGGATTTAAGAATGTACTGAAGAATGTATTGTTTGTTTTTAAACCATACGGATTTGTTGGTAGTTATATTATATTTCCAATCAGACATTTTTTCCGATTGTATATATACTGTCCAAAACAGTATAGAAGAATAGAGAATCTTAAAGATGCTGAAAAAGGGAAACGTTGCTTTATTGTTTCTACCGGACCAAGCCTTAGCAAAGAGGATATAAAGCTGTTGAAAAATGAGGTAACATTTGGCGTTAATTCGATATATAAAGTGTTTGACGAATTACAATGGAAACCAACATATTATGTGATGACAGATCCGATTCTGTTTACTAATTTAAGAAAAAGAGAACATATAGTGGTCAAGGACTTTTCTCAGAAGTACAGTATTGTCAATTCGATAAATAGAGAAAAGTCTATAGATGATGAGAAAATCATGTATATTACAAACTGTTGGCTTGATCATGTTTATCATCTTGGAAAAAGTAAACGATTTAAGTATAATGAAAAACCTTATGCAGGAATTTATGATTATAGTTCAGTTACGCAGGAATGTATTTATTACGCTATGTACGCAGGGTGTAATGAGATATATTTATTAGGTGCAGACAACAATTATGTGGGCGATCAGCAGCATTTCGTAGATGTTAGTGGTATGGATAAATTGTCATATGAGCGTGCATTGGATATTCAAAACGGAAATGATTATGCATATGAATATATGAAGAAAATTGCAGATTCAAAGGGTGTTAAGATCTATAATGCTACTCGAGGAGGAAGAGTAGAAACATTTCCACGCGTTAACTTGGAAGATATATTGTAAGGCGATATAGTAAATTGTGAAAGGAAAATATGATAAGTTTTATGATTATCATAAGATGGAAAAATGAAAATTGTAGCGGTTGTTCCAATGAAATTGAACAATAGAAGATTACCACAGAAGAACACAAAGGCATTTACAAATGGAAGACCATTGTGTTATTACATTTTATCTACATTATTGAAAATAACAGAAATAGAAGAAGTGTATGTATATTGTAGCAATCCCGATATAAAGGGGTATATTCCGGATGGAGTAAAATATTTGAAGAGATCAGAAATGTTAGATCAGGATACAACAAAGATGAATGAGGTGCTTAAGGCATTTGCAAAGGATGTTCCAGCCGATATTTATGTGATGACACATACTACAGCCCCATTTATTTCAGAAATTAGTATAAAGAAAGGATTAGACGCTGTAGTATCAGAAAAGTTTGATTCATCTTTTGCCGCTAAAAAGTTACAGGACTTTTTGTGGAGAGATGGAGTCCCATTTAATTATGATTTGGAAAATATTCCAAGAACTCAGGATCTTCCACCATTGTATGAAGAAACCAGTGGTTTTTATATTTATAGAGAAAATGTAATTAATGAAATGGGAAGAAGAATAGGTAATAAACCATATATTGTTGAAATCGGAGAAGTGGAGAGTATTGATATTGATGAACCGGAAGATTTTATGATAGCCGATGCTATTTATAATTTTCTTAAATGAGTGAAAGGATGCGCTACGAATGAATAAAATTCATCTTTTGGATTGCACATTAAGGGATGGTGGATACTGCAATCAATGGGAATTTGGTTATGATAATATAAAAAGAATTGTTCAAAGTTTAGCTGATGCGGAAATTGAAATAATAGAATGTGGTTTTTTAACAAATAGAATTGCATATCAAAGGGATGTAACGAAATATACCACTATGGAAGAGGCATCCAAGATTATACCGGCAGACAGAAAAAATAAATTATATGTAGTGATGATAAATTACGGAGAGTATGAAATTGAAAATCTGCCAGATTATGATGAAAATTCGGTTGATGGAATCAGAGTTGCTTTTCATAAGCAGGATATTGAACAGGCATTGATATTGTGCCAAAAAATTCAAAAAAAAGGATATAAGGTATTTGTTCAGCCGATGGTTTCACTAAATTATACGGATGAGGAATTTTTGAGCCTGATACAACTGGTTAATCATATAAAGCCATATGCATTTTATATTGTAGATAGCTTTGGTATGATGAATAAGAAGAATTTAATCAGATTATTTTATCTTGTGGAACATAATTTAGATGAAAGCATATGGATAGGTTTTCATTCGCATAATAATAAGCAGTTGGCGTATTCAAATGCACAATGTTTAATTGATACGCAGACAGCTAGAAATCTAATAATAGATTCGTCTATATTTGGTATGGGGCGAGGTGCTGGAAATTTAAATACGGAATTAATAGTAGAATATTTGAATGATAATTTTTCACGAAAATATGCAATCAATCCATTACTACATATCATAGATGAAGTTATTAATGGATTTTATTTGCAAAATTATTGGGGGTATTCTTTGCCAAATTACCTTTCAGCATCCCATTCCGTTCATCCAAATTATGCAAGGTATCTTGCAGATAAAAATACATTGACTGTAGAGGCTATGGACGAGATATTTTCAATGATGTCTAGTGAAAAAGGGGCAGAGTTCGATAAAGATTATATAGAGGAATTATATTTTAAGTTTATGAGTGCAGGAGAAGTGCAAATGCTTCATATGAACGATTTGAAATCCTGCATTGAAGGAAAGAAAGTAATGCTTATTGCACCAGGAAAAAGTTCTGAGATAGAAAAAGAAAAAATTATTGAATTGAGTAAGCAGGACGATATCATTTCTGTGTCTGTAAATTATGATTATAAATACATTGATTCTGGTTACATATTTATAAGTAATTTACGAAGATTTAGAGAATTGGACAAAAAATTATATTATAAGTGTATTACAACCTCAAATATTCCAGTAAATGATGTGTATCTAAGAACTAGATACTATGATTTGTTGATACGTCGAGAAACTATTAAAGATAATGCAGGAATGATGGCAATTAAATTTTTTTTACTTTTAGGTGCGAAGGAAATATTATTAGCGGGATATGATGGGTATTCATATGATAGTGATGAAAATTATGCGTCAAAGGAAATGGCTTTGATTATGAAAAATGCTATGGTAGATGCAATGAATTCAGAGATGAAGGTCACATTGGATGAGTTTTCGAAAAAAGTAAAAATAAGATTTGTAACACAGATAAAACATATTAATCTAATAAGTGAGTAAAGACATACTTTAGCTTGTGGTATCTGTTTGGAAAGATTCATTTTCGGATAAATTGAATAAATATCCAGTAAGCCCTCAATTGAGAGTACTATCACAAAGCAAAACCCTGCATTTCTGCAGGGTGTAAGCTGATTTCGATATATTTTTGTACATTGAGAAATTAAGATTTTTTAAATCGACTTGGACAAGTCTCCTGAACAGAAGGTGTCCAGGGAAGAAGGTCATCGATGAAATCCAGAGAGGTGTCGTTCATGTGCTTTGGTATCTCAGTAAGCAGTAACTCAAAGTACTGATAAACATTCAGATGGTTGGCTTTAGCCGTTTCGACCAGACTATAGATCATGGCACTGGCACGCGCACCGTTTGATGATTCGATTAAGACAAAGTTTTTACGTCCAATCGTGAATGGGCGGATTGCCTGTTCAGCATAATTGTTGTCCATAGGAATATTACCATCATTTAGGAATGTTCGAAGATATGGCTCCTGATGGATGCTGTAAGCCAGTGCTTTGCCGATAGTGCTGTTGCGCGCAACCTGGGCGTATTTTTGTTTTACCCATGCAAAATAAGCGTCAACTTTTTCTGTCAGAACAAGCTGCCGTTGTGTGAATCGGTCACAAGATGGAAGATCATCAAATCCGTTATCGATATGCATGATTTCTGTGATCACAGTGCCAGAGAAATTTTTTAGAAACTCTCTTGGGTGAGCTGCTTTACGTGATGGCTGCCAGTCAAAGAGGACAATCGGATGTGATTCGTCCGTAGGACGGTTGCGATATACCCACATGTAGGTTTTCTTACCGTTTTTTACTTTGTTGTCATCAATCCGCATTACCTTGACGGAGGTCTCGTCTGCATGAATGACATGGTTGTCATAAATGAGTTGATGCAGTCGGTCATAAACTAAGGAGAGATAATTATCTGCACTTTTAATAACCCAGTTAGCCATTGTATTGGTTGCAAGATTGATACCGTTATCATTATAGCGTTTTCCAACTGATTTCTTCCGGCGGTAAGAAGCAATGATCATCTCAGAAATTTCAGGGTCTGGCACTTTGTCATCCGAAGTTGCCTCGACTTCATTGAATGAATCGAAAAGTGTAAGCTGACCTTCCAGAAGCCCACTCTCAGCCTTACGTCCGAACTTCCGTTGATTCATGATGCGGATCTGCTCGGTAAGAAGTTCAATCTGTCGGTTCGTATCGGATAGCTGCCTGTTTGCGGTATCCAGTTGCGTTTGCATGGAACTAAGCTGATCCTGTAAAGAAGCAACAATGATGACAAGAGCTTCTTTATTAAGATTATTCAGTTGTTCTTCGGATAAGATCATCATGAGCTGCCTCCTTATTTTGATAAACTTATTATAACAAAAAAGAGGCCGCATAGCGAATCGGGAGATAATGTAAAACCGTGAAATTGACTATAGTCAGGAGGCTTTATGGGGCAGAGTAAGAAGGTTTAAAACTACAGGGAACTGCAAAAGAAAACAGATCAGGCTGAATGCCTGGGAGTGACATCGTGAATAACCGGATCGATTACAAAGCCTTGCATTAACCAATGGAATTGCTCGGGAGTCATGGAACGAAGTTCATCAGAATTTCGAGGCCAGGAGAAGTGTCCCGATTCAACGCGTTTGTACAAGAGTAAGAAACCATCGCCTTCCCATAGCAGTCCTTTTATCTTGCAGGCAGATCTGTCGCAGAAGAGAAAAAGAGTATTGGGAACGAACAGGCTTACTTTATACTTACATTCAATAATTGCGGCAAGAGAATCGATTCCGTAACGGAGATCTGTGTATCCGCATACGATGTAGATTGCGGCGAAGTATTTTGGACCTGCATCATTAAGCATCGAGCACCGCCTTGATGAGTGTGGTGAGAAAAGCTGCTGAAATAGCAGAGTCAACCTCAATAGAGATGTTATTAATAGTTAGTTTTTCAGTTGAGCGAATTGCGCGATTCGTTAGAGAAGAATAGTTAGAAACCATAGGAAGAAGTTCGTTCGTTGTGTCGGGAAGAGAGACAGGAACGATATCAGGGAGTACCGGACTTGCGAGTTCTTCCTTGAGCAAATGTTTCCAATAGTTATAAGTGTGGATGGAAAGGTTGTTTTGATCACACCATTGTTTAACAGTTAAGCCACTGGCTTTTTGATCAGAAAATCGGGAACTCCACTCATTTAGACGAAGTTGGTGTAGCTTTTGCTTTGTGTTCATGATAAATACCTCCAGTTGTTGAACGAATTGCGCAAATCGCGCGATTCGAGTTTAAGAATACAAGAGATATTTTCGCAAAGAAGTGTTACAATGATAAGATACTTGTGATTGAGGATTTACCGATGGGCAGCATTGGCACAACAGTAAATGGGAGCTTTTTATTGTTGTGGCAGGGCATGGCTTGATTCAGGAACGGAATATTAATACCGGCGAAATCGTGGAATTTGAAGACAGTAAGTGGGGATAAGATTGAGGCGGTCTATATGATTCTGGGATGGCGCACAATATTATTAATTTGAGAGAGACGGAGAATCTTTTAACAGAAAAGAATAAGATGGATATATAGAGTATTTGATGCGTAAATAGAGATAATAGTATGGAACATATGTTGTGAAACTGGCTTTTTATGGCTTGCACAGTGGTGTTAAAGATGATAAGATGATGTTAGAGATTTTTAATCTATGATAGGGGAAAGTCAATGGGCGAGAAAAATAGAATATTTGGTTTTAATCTGAAGTATTATCTTTGGGAAAAGAAGATTGCCAATTCGGATTTTGCAGAAAATTTGGGGTATTCAATTGTTGATTTGTGGCGAATTGAGGATGCCCAGATTATATTGGATCGAAGAGAACGAGAAGAGATTGCGAATGCATTGGATGTTTCGTTGGATGATATGTTCAAAGAAAAATCGGAACATGATTATGAATTAGCTCAGTGTTTTGAATGTAGAGGACATTTTGAGAATGAGAATAATAAAAAGAAAATATTAGATTTGTTTGACACATACTGTGATATACAAGAGATGTTGACAGATTCAAGAGTATGACCATCTGAAAAGGATGGTCTTTTTCCTATATGGGGGGGAGATGATGTGATGGTAGAACAAATTCAAAAGTTTATAGAAGAAAAACGGGATGAAGGAAAGATTATTAATTCAATCATAAGGGATGATGTATTTAGTATTTTGGAGAAAGAATGTACGGTTTTATACTATTATTTAGATGATGCAATAGAAGGTTTTCATATTTCTAAGCCTGTAAGAGGGGAACAGAAGCAGTTTGTATTTATTAATACACAAAAGGTTTTGCAGGAACAGGTGTGGACTGCAGGACATGAACTGGGACATGTGTGGAAAGTGGATCAATATGTGAAAAATAATTGTGCAAATTGTAGTGAAGATATTGAAACAATAATTGGTAAGTTTACAGCAGAGTTATTAATGCCAAAAGAAAATTTTCGAGCGGAAATACAAAGTAAATTAACCGAGTATCAATATAAGGGAACTGTTATGTCACAGGAAATGATGATTGAATTAGTGACCTATTTGATGAATTTTTTTGCAGTTCCAGAAAAGGCAATTATACGGCGTTTTAGTGAATTGGGATATATAAAAAGAGAACATATAGAGGTATATTTGGATAGTTTTAGAGCAGGAACAGATTATTATAAAAAAATAATTACAGAAAAACAGTATACACGTTTGGATAAAACGCGTGAAGTATACTCTATGGGAAATATACATGAAGATATTCTGCAATTGGAAAAGAAAGAACTTGTTAAGTCTAAATATGTGAAACATGTTAGGGAGATGTTTCATATAGATGATAATCCAAATCTACAGGAGCAATTGCAGTTTGAGGGGTAATTTTAATGGGAGCAGAAAAAACAAGGGCTGTTATCGATGCGGATTTTTTTATTAAATTAGCGCAGTATGATAAAAAGGCAGTTGTATTTCAAAAGATTATGGATGATTTGAACATTCAGCCAGTGATGCATGAGTATGTTGCACGAAAAGAAATTAAAACTATCCCTGAAATACAGGATCTTATACAAGAGGGTAAAATTATTGTTTTAAATGATACGGATTATATTACAGATGAGAATAGGGAAGATTACGAGGAATATTTTAAACAGGCCTATGAGATAATGAATCATTACGAATTCCCCAATGGAAAGGATATATATACGTATGAATGTCCAGATGAGAGTTTAGGAGAAATTCGTTCTATATTTATGGTAAAAATATTGGGATATCCTTATTTTATGTCGGATGATGGGAATGCAAGACGATTAGCTGAAAAGAACAGTACAAGTAAAAGGCGAATCATTACTTGGAGTATTTATGAAACATTGCAATGGTGCAAAGAGTGTGGGACAAGTATTACATGGAAGATGTTGAACCCAATCATTAGCAACATTTTTAGAAATAGACAAGAACAATTAAATGCATTGAAAAAAATTTATAATGAACAAGTATAATTATGAGGGATGCATGACTGATTGGATAAGGCATCATCTATCCAGTGAAGAAAGTCAAAAGGCATGTGATCGATATGCAGATGCAATTCTTGCAGATTCGTTTTTGCTTTCAAAGTTTATGGAAAATTACGATATATCACAGAAGGGGCTTGATAGTTATCGGGATGAGATAGATCGTATGGAAGAAACCGTATTATGGAATGATGATGAAGCATTATCATAATTGTGCAAAAGCACCGTTGGATGATACGATATCGATATTATCGTATGAGCGTGAAAAGCGACGGTTTGATCAGAAACTTGAACGGCAGAGAACTGCTGATAATAGCTTATAAATTATGTGATGATAAGGAAAAACAAAAAAGTAATATGGTTATCTGATTAAATAAAAGACTTTAACATAGTTATTTTTATATATAAAATAGATAAATTATACCAAGGAGATAGAATGTTGGAAAAGAAAAATATATTTATTTTATTGCTTTTAACTGCATTGTTTTATTTACTCAATATTCCATCACGTGTATTTGAGTGGTTCTTTCTGTTCTTTTCACTTGCTCTTATTTTAGTTTATCGTATGGAAAAGAACATGTATTTTCACAAAGTTCTACTGTTTTGGTGCGGTGGAACTTTGTTTGCTTTTGGGGTGGGAAAGTTTATTGCAATCCGGCAGCTTCCAGAATTTACAATGGAAAAATTGTTGCTTGGCATATGTATGGTACTTATCTTGGGAGTGGATTTTGTTTTTCTGCTGAGATATGACAGGTCAGAGACGGGACAGAAAGAAAACGTGAAGGAAAATCTGTTTCGGGAACGAACTTATGATTTGGAGCGTCTCTGTAGTTTTATTCAGGCGGTTCCGATTGTTGGCATGGATGCGCCCTGGGGAGATGGAAAGAGTTTTCTGGTTAACATGATCTATCAGGATGAGGCGATGAAGAAACGCTTTACGTTTATTCAAATTGATTTGCTCACCTGTGATCTGAACGAGATTGAAAGTATCCTATTAGGGGAGATTGAACGCGTTTTGCAGAATAATGGAATTTATTCGTTTCATGGAAGAAAAACGGGAAAGCTTTTTAAAGATTTTTCGCTTTCAAATGTGTTTTATAATGTTTTGCAGGAGGAGGGGGAAGGAGTTTCTTCTACTTTTATTGGGTTTGAGAAAGATGTCAGACGTTTGGACAAGGATATCTTAATTGTGTTTGAGGATATCGATCGAATCAAGGATCCGGATATTGTACGTAAGATTTTTGCTATTGCAGAGAAGTTGGCTGGAGATAAGATACATATTTTATACCAGTATGAGTTTTCAAATTTGCCCTGGAATAAGGCGTTTTTGGAAAAATATATTCCTTATGAGGTTGCGGTGACGGAACTTTCATTTGAGAGAATTATTGTTGCTTTATGGAAGAAGTGTGGAATGCAGCGGGTTACAGGACTGAAAATTGAAGATGTGAAGTATATTATGACAGCTTCTGTGTCTAATGTGATTTTAACGGATATCCATGAGTTAAAAAAGTATGCTCTTGTGCTGAGACCGCAGAGAATTGCAATTCGCAATGTAGAACTGTATCTTAATGAATTTGTGCTGATATATAAAATGAATGAACGTTACCGGCAGAAGGAAAATGCAAAGTGGTTGGCAATGATACTTTTTATTAAGCATTTTCTGTATGAACAGATGGAACAGATCAAAATGGGAAAACTTCTTTCAGAATCGTTGTTGTTGACTTACAAGAACGAGACGTTTGATGTGGAGACATTGATCGGAAGATACCATGCAAACATTTACTCGGAAAATGAGTGTATACAGATTGTTGAGGATCCGGTTAATAATCCCGTTATTTGGATATTTGCCGTGCTGCGATATGATTTTTCAATTCCGAAAGAGGACAGAAACGATCCAAGATGGTTTGCAAACGAATCGGATGGTGTTATGCGAAGAATGCAACATAATGAGCAAGTGAATCGTTTCTTGTGGAATATTAAGGGAAATGGCAATTCGGAATATACCGATATGGAATGGCTTGCAAAGAAAATTTGTGAAACGGTTTTAAATAAAGTAGGAAATCCCCGAAAGAAAGCTTGGGATAAAATCTGGAAAGATGCATTTCAAATGGAAAATGAAAAGAATAACGGTACGGTGCAGTTGTTTGGAGAGACTGCGATGCTTTCTGCCTTTAAGGCTTTGTATGTAACCGGAATTTCAACAGAAAATTGGATCCGGATGATAAAGTTTTATTTTGTGCAGGAGGAAGCACAAGCCATCACCGTAGATATGATCGAAAACCTTAACTTTGTGTCACTGATGAACAAAGATGTTCTGATTGCCGTGGCAAGGGGATTTGTACAATGTAAAGTGGTGGGAAATATGAATGAACAGAAAGCTTTTGCGCGGTTCTTAAAAAATTATTTACAGGCAATCTGGGGGGTGGGATATGCCAGAAGAAGAGGAGACTGGTATATTGCCGGTATGTATTCGGAAGAACTGTTACAGAAAAAAGAGTTTGTTGTGGAGGTTCTTGCGGATTATAGGCGTGCGCTGCAAGATGGAGAGCAGAGTGCGTTATTTACGCAAATGAAAGAGGAATTTCAGCTTTTGGTGCAGTTTGTGGATAAACTTTTAGCTGTTATCAGACATAACCGATCTTTAAAGGCTAGGAAGATGCAATGTAAGACTGGGGAGCCAAGAATCGTTTATGAACACGATGATCTGCTTCGGAAATTAAAAAAAGAAGTTTTAAATTTTGATTCGGTAAATGAGGTGGAAGGAGCAACTTTTATCAAAGAACTTGAGCAGTTGTATCGTGAAGGCAAACTAAATCCAGAAGAGTATCGGATTATAGAGGAATTGCTGCTGAAGAAAGGATGAATGAAGTAAAAGCTTGCATTTGAAATAAAAAAGAAGTACACTCAATTAAGTACACAAAAATAAGAATTGGAGAAATTACAAATGGAAAATCAGGTAAGGGAGATTTCACTTCGCCAGTTATTCTGGAAAGTGATGATGGGATGGAAGTTATGGATTGTATGTGCGGTGTTGTTTGCAATTTTACTTCCGGGAGTGAAGTATGCAAAGGACATGCGGGCATATCATGCAGCACTCCAACCGAAGGATGAGAAGCAGGAACCGACAGTTGTTCTTACGGATGACGAGCAGCAGCAGATCGATGATGTAAAGAGTTTAAATCTTTTAATTGAAAAAAACAGCAATTATATGCAGAATTCGATTCTGATGAACATTGATCCTTATCAGGAGCACAGAATGGAATTACAGTATTACATAGATTCTGATTTTGTGATGAATTACACGAAGGACAGCAAGAAAGATTATACATCCGCGATTGCGAATGCCTATGTGGATTATGCCAATAACGGCGTGGATCAGAAAACGATATGGAAAGATGTTTCTACAAAGTCGGAAGATAAGTATCTGGCAGAACTTGTGTCTGCAAACAGTAACTCGGATAATACATTTTCTGTGATTATTAAGTATACGGATAAGAAGGGTCTGGAAAGTGTAGCAAAGCAGATACAGAATGAACTGGAAAAGAAGCAGCCGGAATTCAGTGAGCGTATAGGTGGACATAAGCTGGTATTGGTATCAGAAAATTATCAGGTATGTACCGATTCGGATCTTGCAACTTCTCAGGGTAATGTTTCGAATCTGATCAAATCCTACAGGGATCAGATCACTGCTCTTAAGTCTGCTATGTCAGAGGATCAGTTGAGTGAACTGGAGAGAGAGGAAAACCTAGAGTCGGATGACAAGGAAGAGTCTGCAGCGGTACAGGTCGCTGCTCCGGCTTTGAGTAAGAAATATGTGGTACTTGGTTTTGTGATGGGAGTATTTCTTGCCGCATTGTATTTGGTTTGTATTGCTGTATTATCAAACAAGCTGCAGGCAGCAGAGGAATTGGTGCGATACTATAAGATGCGTCAGTTTGGTATTATCACCAGGGAGCAGCGCATCAAGGGAATTACTGGATTTTTACTGCGCATCAAGTATCGGAATCAGAAGATGCTTTCTCCGGAGGCATCCCTGCAGATGGCTTCTTCAAATATTGAACTGTATTGTAAGAATGAAGGAATTACAAAGCTTTTCCTGACAGGTTCAGAGATTGAGCGAATGAAGAAAGAATGGATCACAAAGCTGACCGAACATCTGAAAGCAAGTGGTATTCAGGTGGTATATGGGGAGAATATCTGTTATGATTCTGCAGCGATGCGTGAAGCTTCGGAAGCTGGCCATGTCGTGTTAGTGGAGATTACGGATACATCGATCTATCAGGAGATTGAAAAGGAACTTCGCATGTTAAAAGACTGGAATGTTGATGTCATTGGATGTGTAGGAGTGGAATAAAGAACAATGGGAAAATATTTTGGAACAGACGGTTTTCGCGGTGAGGCAAACAAAGTACTGACCGCGGATCATGCATATAAAATTGGACGTTATCTGGGCTGGTATTACAACCAGAATCACAGGGGACGGATTATTATCGGAAAGGACACGCGTCGCAGCAGCTACATGTTTGAGTATGCGCTGGTTGCCGGTATTACGGCATCCGGAGCAGATGCATTTTTGCTGCATGTTACCACTACGCCAAGTGTGGCATATGTAGTCCGTACAGAAAATTTCGATTGCGGCATTATGGTTTCTGCCAGTCACAATCCATATTATGACAATGGAATCAAGGTCATGGATGGAAACGGACACAAGATTTCGGCAGAGGTGGAAGCTGCACTGGAGAAATACATAGATGGTGAGATGGGAGAATTACCTTTTGCATTGCGTGACAAGGTTGGTGTGGCGCGGGATTATGCGATCGGACGGAACCGTTACATCGGCTATCTGATTTCTCTGGCTACCAGATCTTACGATGGGATGCGCGTGGGGCTGGATTGTTCCAACGGAAGTACGTTTAATATTGCAAAGAGTGTGTTTGATGCGCTTGGTGCCAAAACATATGTGGTTGGCAATGAGCCGGACGGTACCAACATTAATATGGGATGTGGATCGACACATATCGAAAATCTGCAGAGACTTGTCCGGGAGAAGAATCTGGATTGCGGATTTGCGTTTGACGGAGATGCTGACCGGTGTATTGCCGTGGATGAGAACGGTATGGAAGTGCACGGGGATTATATCCTGTATGTCTGCGGGAAGTATCTGAAGGAATGTGGCCGTCTGCAGAATAATACGGTGGTTGCCACGATCATGTCCAACATGGGATTGTTCAAAGCAATGAAGCGCGAGGGCATCGAGGTATGTGTGACCACGGTTGGCGATAAGTACGTCAATGAGGCGATGGTTGCCAACGGATATGTGCTTGGCGGAGAGCAGTCCGGACATATCATTTTTAGTAAGCATGCGACGACCGGAGATGGAATACTTACGGCATTGATGCTGATGGAGGTGATCCTGGAGAAGAAGCAGAGCCTCGGCACACTGTGCAAGGGGATGCAGATGTACCCGCAGCTTTTGAAGAATGTGAGGGTTGAGGACAAGGCTGCGGTTACCGGCAATGCGCGTGTGCAGGTGGAAAAGGATCGGATCAGCACCGCTTTGGGTGAGGATGGAAGAATTCTTCTGCGTGAGAGCGGTACGGAGCCGGTGATTCGTGTGATGGTTGAGGCACAGAGTGATGAGTTGTGTGCGAAGTATGTGGATGAGATGGTGCAGGTGATCCGGGAGGAAGGGCTTGCGGTGGAGTAGAATGGAGTAGAATAGTGAGATGGTAAGGAGAGCCGGCGCTGGTGCGTCGGCTTGTTTGTTATATGTTTTTCTTATTATGTTATGTTTTTGTGGAATTGAAACGCGAATTGTCATTTGTACATAAAGTGCTTGATAAACGATATGAGCGAGAGTATTATGTAAATAAAATATCGTTGAGAAGATTTTATAGAAATGCCTAAAAAGAAGTAAGCGGTAGCAATCTATATAAAATGGAGGGAGTAAGATTCTTGGTCTCTTGGTCGATGTGGTAGATTCGTTAATCTTTTCAATTGCATTACCAGTATTGAAGCAGTTTACCGATGATAAGGTTTATCCATATTTTGCTGAGAAATGGGATATTGGGAGAAAAAAATAGAGAGACTTGTGCTTTAAAGATTTTAAAGAAGTCAGATATTGAACGAGAAGAAAAAGACAAGGTTATCCATTTGGAAGAGTATGATGCAAGGAGTGCCTGACACAATGAAATTTTTATAAAATAATAAATACGTATATACGAATGTGATCTTGCTTTTTAGAATCTTCTACAGAAGAAAAAGAGTATTGAGGGCGAATAGATTTACTTGACACTTGCGTTTAATGATGACGTAGACGTTGTTTGATGTTAGTTGTGCAGTAGTGAATCGTGTGATTTGGGAAGCAGGATAGAATGGAAGTCGGTACTGGTAAAATCTGACACCACGTGATATAATATTCTTCAGTCAGATTAGAGCAGTAGGGATAGTCTTGCGGTTGTCCTTTCTGGAGACGGAAAGGAGGTCGGTATGGATACTTTAGAAGTGCTTACGCTTTTATTGGTTGTATTTGCAGCCTTGACATACATAGACAATAAACATAACCGCAAATAAACGGAAAGGCTATCCTCTACGCCAATAGGGGATAGCCTTTAATCCGTTTGATTTTTAAACTGATTATTTGTTTCCGATTGTGCAACCGTTGGACACACCAAAATCCTTCGGTTTCTAATCTGATTATAAACCAACCTTGCGGATTTTGCAAGAGGTTTAGGATATAGAGGTGCCTAGTGAAAATTGCAAAGTTTAATTCTACCATCCATTTATACAGTGGAATTCTCTTCTGCACAAGTGGAGTTTAATCTTTCATATCA
>OGHK01000896.1_pt1 | contig 28433 bp, 39 predicted proteins | sample 1571411 | NCBI WGS metagenome assembly OGHK01 (sample SAMEA2582043, study PRJEB24529) | metagenome | biome: Human gut stool | place: China | collected 2011 | reverse complement strand
CCTCCAGCAATTCCAGAACCAATTATACAAGCTGGGATAACTCTAATAGGGTCAGAAGCAGCAAATGGAATAGCACCTTCTGTGATGAATGATAATCCCATAATATAGCAAACTTTTCCAGCATCTCTCTCATCTTTAGTAAATTTATTTTTAAAGAAAGTAGTAGCTAGAGCTATTCCAAGAGGTGGAACCATTCCTCCAGCCATTACAGCAGCATGAGGATAATAGTTTCCAGCTGTTATCATAGCAATACCAAATGTGAAAGCAGCTTTATTAATAGGACCTCCCATAAATATTTAGAGCAATAAAAAAAGCCTGTTCTGATAACTAAATCGAACAGGTATCTCCTTATACACTTGGTACATGAGCATATATATTATATCATTTTTAAAAACTAAGTCAATTTATAAAAAATCGAGGTATGTAATAATCCCTCTTTTATTTTTAAAGCCCCTTAAAAACGGTTTTATACGTTCGTTTTTAGTGTGCTAATTATGGATTTTTATTTTTACTTTCTTTATATTGCTCTAACATATTTTTTAACTTTTCAGGAATAGGAACTCCACAAATGGAAGCATTTTCCAAGATACTTAATCCCTCATTACTTAATAATATTCCTATTGTTAAACTTTTGACAGCAAATTTTCCTTCAAATAGTAAATCTATCTGATGAGCTAAGACAACTACTCCTATCATAACCATTTTTTTTAGTAATCCTTTAAATCCAGCTTTACTATTTACTTTTTCTATTATAATAGCTTTGGCCACTCCTGTAAGATAATCAATAGTCATTAGGATTATAAGACAATTCATCATCTTATCTTCTCCACCAGTTATAAGAAAAATTAAAGAAATAATAGAGCCTATAAACCATACTACTTTATTGATGAAAATATCTCCTACATCAATAACAAGTTGTAATATTTCTGTAATAGTCATAAAATCCCTCCTATAATGTAAAAATATATTTTAGTGCCATATCTGCCTTTTCAAACCACCAGTCAGTAATTGCTAGTTTAGGGAATAAAGAAGCTAACATACACATTAATAAAATTATAATAACAATCCACATCATTGTTTTTGAAAAAGTATTTATTTTTTTTATTTCAATTTCTTGAGCTTTCTCTCCACTCTTTGCTTTTTTATTAAAAATATCAGCTATTTTTCCTCCAAAAGCTATTATCGAAGCAATTATTCCATTCATATTTATCACTCCTTTACTTTAGCATTAGTTGAAAATGAGGATAATCACTAAAGTTTTTCCAATCTCCTCCCCATTCAATACTATAGATTTTCATCAGCTCTCTAGCTGATTCAGCTACCTCTTTAAATACTTTTTTACTCCAATTACTTTTATTATTAATAATTACAGCTATATCAAAAGCATATCCTAATCCATCAGCTTTCACTTGATGTTTAGATTTTATTTTATAACCATCACATTTAGTTACAATTTTCCCTGGAATAGTTCTTCCTTGTTGATATATTTTATTCTGCTCTTCTGCTGTTCTAACTCCACAGGTTATACTGATATCATATGGAGTTACTTTTATTAGTTCCATAGCAAACTCTTGTAATTTTGGATGTAATCCCTCTAAGTTATTTAAACTTCTTTGACTAAATTTATACATATATTTTCTCCTTATTTCATTTGATATTTAAAAATTTCTGTCCATTTAAAGTGGGAGATATCTATTTAACTACTAATTCTACTAACCCATCTAGTATCTTTTTAGGTACCACTTGGCAGAAGATAGAAGGTCGTTTCTTACTTGGTACTTCAGGTAGTGGAGCTAGTAAAGCCACTGGTGGTAGTAATGCTAAAACTATTACTCAAGCTAATCTCCCAGCTGTAAAAATCCAACTTGATAGTTTCTCTCTTTCAAGAGGTACTATGGAAATTACTGGAGATTTTTATACATCAAATTATATAAAATATGCTGGAAGTGGAGCATTTTATACAAAGCAAACTGGATTAGGTGGACACGGTGGAGATAGTGGTTCTGGATATAAAATTGGCTTTCAAGCCTCACGTTCTTGGACAGGAACTACCAACACAGCTCAACCTCAAACAATGAATTTAGGTAGTGGACAAGCCTTGGATATCACACCAGCTTATTATACAGTTCATATGTGGTTAAGACTAACTTAATCTTTTCCATATATTGACTACCAAGTAAGGTGGCATAATTGAGAAAGCTGTTCCACTTCCTGTACTTCCTATTGAAGTAGTAGAACTTGCATTCCCTATTGTTGCTGTAGTTGATTGTACGAGCTCAGCTGATGAATTAGTACTTTTATTTGTGTATTTAGCAGTTCCTTTAGGAGAACCTCCAAATTTTATATCATTATAATGAGGATTTGCTATCCCTACACAATTTTCATCAAAATCTTGAGATGCTCTAATATTATGGGCATGTGCAGGTTGAGTATGGGTATGAGCAGCAGTAGTAGCACTATGAGTATGTGAAGGCAAATTAGCAATAGCTAGTTTTACAGTACTACTTCCACCAGTACTACCAAGAGCATAAGAACTACTACTTCCAAGTAAAAATCTACCCTCTTGCTTTTGCCAAGTAGTACCTAGCCAAAGTGTCGAAGGGTTTTCACTACCTAAGCTAAGGTATAGTGAATTTACTGGAAAAGGACAGAAATTTTTAAATTTATTACATTAGTCCAGCATTTTTCCTCATTAAGAATATCCTATTTTGCTGGTCTACTGATGATTTATGTTGTATATAATGCTCTTCTGTTACCTTTGTAGAGCTATGTCCAGCAAATTCACTAGCTGTTTTTGTGTCTGATAAATTATTTATCTGATTAATAGCTGTTTTTCTTAATGAGTGAGGATATAACTTTTCTATTCCTATGAGTTTTCCCATTTTTCTAACTCTTCTTCTGATAGCTGTTTGACTCATTTGTGCAAACTCATTATTATACCTAACTGTAAATAAATAATCTAATTCTATTCCTTTAGCTTTTCTTTCCTCTAAAAGCTTTAATATTAATTTTTTTGTAGTAGAAAAGAAAAATAAATCTCTAACTTTCCCCATTTTTTCAGTAACTCCTCTAAACATGTTATTTTCTAAGTCTAGTTGAGATACTTTCAGACTATGGACAGCACTTATTCTGAATCCACTATCAAGGAATAACTCCCAAAGTAATCTACTCTTAGTATCAAACCTTTTAGGATTTAATTCCATTAATAAAGATACAGTAAATATTTGTTTCCAAGTAAGAAAATAGCTTTCTCTCCTCTTGTCTTGCTCTGTTACTTTCAATCTATCCAGCTTATCTCTAAATGGATGATGTTTAATTAAATCTCTCCTTACAGCCCACTTATAAAATGATGAGATAGCTGTTATTTTACCATTAATAGTCCTATTATTATTCCCAAGCCCTCTACAATAGATAATGTATCTTTCCAAAACTTCAATTATTCTTTTTAAAGTGTCATCTGATAATAAATATCTATTTCCCTCATTTATATGTAAATACCCCATAAAATCATACATACTATTTTTATAAGTCCTATATGTAGTATCTTTTGTAGCTGAGTTTACAGCTATTTTACTATCAAGGTATGCTTGGTATATTAGTCTATTTTTTTCACTTATTTTCATAATAAGTCCTCCTGTATAATTAAGATTGATATCTCAACTATATAGGAGAACTATATTAAATACTAGAAAAATTTCTTGAATTTATTTTTAAATGCTTCTAAGGAACTAGATGGCTTAGGAATAACTATTTCCTCTTCCCCAACTTCTTCTAAAGCAGCTACTTTTAAAACTTCTTCTTTTTGCTCTTCAGGGAATAATACTTTTTCAGCATTGTCCATAAATTCATTGTAATCATCTAAAACATGAGCATCTTCCATCTTATCTTTTCCTCTTGGAGTATCTAGCTTTTTATACTCTTCATATTGCTCTCTTAAATCTTGTATTCCTTCTTCTCTTTCTACAATTCCTTTTAATACTTTTACTTCTTCTATTGTTAACATAATAAATCGCTCCTTTTTTATTTTGAATTAAATTTATTTTTAAAGTTTATTAAGGCTTCACTAGGTTGAGGTATTTCTATGCCTTTATTTTCTATACTCATAGTTCTAGCTCGTGAAATTTGTTTTTGCTCTCGTAATGAATCCATTAAAACTCTAAGTTCTATTATCATATTTACATACTCTTCTGAAAGAGCTGGGTCTTGTCTTTCCATTTGCTTAACTGTAGAATAAGTATCTAAAGGTTCATATTCTACATACTGAGCTTGAACTCTATCATAATCAGTAGTTAAGTCTATCCAAATATGATTTTCCTTATCCCAATCATTAACAAGATATTCAGGAGGACAAGGAACTGTAATAAGTTCTTGTTTTTCTTCATCTATATATTGCCCTGGTTCTAATATAATGATATTTTCTTTGAATATTACTTCATTTTCAGAGAGTTTTCTTTGTCCTCTTTGGTATTTTTCATATTCTGTAGCTTCTCTTACTACAGTATCATCTATTGAGATATAGAAAGGAATGTCTTTCCCAAAATGTTGATATACTTCTCTTTGGAAGTATTCAGTAGGATTTTTTAAAGGTTGTGGAAATACTGCTATTACTTGAGATTTATGGAACTTATCAGCATAAGCTTTATCAAGATAAAAATATTGTTTTTCAGGGTCTACCTCAACTTCTTCATCAAAATCACTTTCTGCTTCTTGAATTTCTTCTGATAACATTCTAGGTGCTATTTCTTCTATTTCAATAAACTCTTCAATATTATCTAACTCTTTGTTATATTTAAATTTATGAGGAATATCAACTCCTTTATAAATTAGTATTTCTTGAATATTAAAGCATTTTTTTCTTGCTTCAAGCTCTTCTTGACTTATTTCTTTTTCAGATACAGCAATACATTTTGCTATACCTTGTTTTGCTAACTCTTTATCTAAATAAAATAACATTTATAAACTCCTTTCTTATTAATTTTATATATATGTAACTATTTAGTTTTCTTTTCTCATAACTCTCTAACATAGCTTGTAATTTAAAAATTTCTGTCCTTTCCCAGTAAATTCACTATATCTTTCACTAGGTAATGAAAATCCCTCAACTTTATGGTTAGGTACTACATGGGCTAAGCAAGAAGGTAGGTTTTTACTGGGTAGTAGTTCATCTTATGGGTTAGGAACTACTGGAGGAGCTAGTACAGTAAAACTAATAGGAGATAACCTTCCAGCTACTAAAGTTCAACTTGATAGTTTTAGCTTATCTCGTGGAACTATGGAAATTACTGGTAAACTAGGAACTAACTTAACATATGGTTCATCTGAAAAATCTAGTGGAGCATTTCAAGATTTAAAACAAGTTGTTAGTTTAACTGGAGGTCAACAAGGTATTGCTTGGTTTGGAGATTTTAATGCATCTCGTACTTGGACTGGTACTACTAACACAGCTCAACCTCAAACTGTTAATCTAGGAAAAGGAACAGCCTTTTCAATTATGCCACCTTATCTAACTGTTAATATATGGAAAAGATTAAGTTAGTCTTAACCACATATGACAAGTATAATAAGATGGTGTAATGTCAAGAGCTCGCCCACTTCCAAGTGCTGAGGTTTGAGGAGATACAGAGTTTGTACTTCCTGTCCATGATTTTGATGCTGTGAAACCTAAATAATTACTACTATCTCCATTACTATCTGATTGTCTGTTCGCTCTACTCGCAGACAATGTGTGAAAAGCACCAGTTGTTGAATATGAGGCTGTATGTCCGTTACACCCTCCTTTCCAAGTTCCAGTAATATCCATAGTACCTCTTGATAGTGAGAAAGAATTTACAGACAGTTTAACATTAGGCAAGTTAGCTTGAGTAATAGTCTTGCTATTACTTCCACCAGTAACTTTACTAGCTCCACTACCAGAAGTACCGAGTAGGAATCTACCTTCTATTTTCTGCCAAGTAGTGCCTAAAAATACAGAACTTGGGTTAGTAGAATTAGTAGTTAAATAGATATCTCCCACTTTAAATGGACAGAAATTTTTAAATTTCTCATCAGTTTCAGTTTTAGTATATGCCCCTACTCCCCCAGCTGTAATGTTAATACTTTTAGCTGCTGCTCCATCATAGCTCACTGGATTTTGTCCATTCATCTTTATTTCAAGAGCATTAGGATTTTTCATACTTGTTGGAAAATCTGAAATATCTGCTTTTTTATGTTTATGACTACTTGGTGCATAATCATGTGTATGAGAAGTATTAGCTTTTTTCTTTAGCTCCTCATTATAATATCCCATTAAAGCAGCTACAAGAGCTTCAACACTCTCATAGTCTACTAATTTCTTTCCTAAAGCTTTTTCTAATGCTTGAGTATCTACTTCACTAATACCAAGTTGTTCTTTAACTAAGTTTATTTTTTCTTTTAAACTCATTATTTATCAACTCCTTAAGCTCCAGCTCCTTTATATTTATCAATAATGGCTTGAGCTTCTTCTTCCGTCATTGTATTATTTAAGGCTGTTTCTACTGTTGTAGCTTTTGATAAAGCACTATCAGCTGTACTTTTAGCTGTATTAGCTGTTTGACCAGCTGTTCCAGCTTGTTGTAAAGCTGAGGCACTATCAGTAGCTGCTTTATTCCATTTAGTTTTTTCTGCATCTGTTACAAATCTATGACTTGTATCCTCAGTTATCATAGAAGCTGGATGACTAGATGGATGAGTATAATTATTAGCTCCAGCTTGGATACCATCTAATTTTTTCTTGTCTTCCTTACTCATTAAACCATCTGAACTTTGAGTAGCATTTCCAGGTAAAAATAAATCTCCTAATGCTTGCCAATCATTAACTTCTTCAGCTTCATAAATTAACATAGTATTCTTATTTTTATAAGTAGGTTCTTGAGTTACTATTACATAGTATCCTTCTTTTGGAGCTGGAATAGCAGATTTTAAAGCTTCCAAAGTTTCATATACTCCCTTCCAAGCTAGCCCACTAGCAAATGTATTTATTGCTGCCGTTAATTGCTCTTGGGATACTTTATCATTCCAAGTTTTTTTCTCTTGAGAACTTACAAATTTTTTGCTATCTGTCTCTGTTACTTGATCAGCACTATGTGTATGAGAGGATTCAGCTTTTGTTTTTATTAATGTTATAACTTCTTTAGCTAATAAATCATAAGCAACCTCATCTATTATTTTCTTTCCACTTGCTAAAATTTCAGCTACTCTTGTATCTAAATTTTCCATTTATATCACTCCTTGTTTTGATTTTTATATTTATCAATAATGGCTTGTGCTTCTTCTAAAGTAATAATATCCTTTTGCATATCATCTTTAAGTCGGTCCGCATACTCTTTTAATTCATTTTTAGAATTTTTTAAAATCTCATATAACTCATCTACTATATCTTTTACATATTCTTTTTCATCACTAGGTAATAAAGGCTCTAGAAATTCCCAATCTTTTTTTTCAACAACATGGAAATATACTTCTTGAATACTTCCTACTATTTTTCCTCTATCAGAACTTCTAAGAACTAATCTACAAAATACTTTTCCGAAGCCTTGTAAAACTTCATTAGGAATAGCAATATTTATATTAGTAGTTATTGTACTATCTATTTCCTTTTCAACTACATAAGGCTCAGTAGGATTATTAGAACTACAAAATACAGCTCTAATATTACCTTGAAAATCTTTTAAATTTTTTAAAACTATTTTTATATTTCCTATTCCGTAGTCGCCTTGGAGGAAAAAGATAGGAGAGAAATTTGCATTTCTAAGTATATCCCAGCTAACTAACATTTCTTTCAATTTTCTCATTCCTCCTTAGCCTTATATTTATCTACTAAAGCTGTCATTTCTTGAGGAGTAGTTGTTTCTAGTTTAGATTCTATTCCAAATACTATTTTAGATAATCTCATAAATGAACGAGAGAATTTTCTAAAATCAACTGGACTTTTTAATCCTAGTATTTCAAGATTATAGTGTTCTGTTATTAAGTCAGGGTCAGTTGCAGTATTTAATTCTTCTTCATTTTTGATTATTTGACTCATCTTATCCCTCCTCTTTTTCTTCATTCTTAACTATTATTTCATAAAAAGCTATTCCTAATTCATTCATATGATTTAAGAACTCTTGTAATGATGTAATATTATTAATATTATCTTCTAAAATAATGGTTATAGTCTTATTTTCTTTATCATTAATAATATCTAATACTTTTCCTAATTCAAAGAGTTCACACATTTTCAATATATAAGCAAAGTTAAAGATACTATATTTAGTAATTTCTCTAGCAATTAATATATTTTGTCTTAACTTCACTCCTAATTCATAAGCTGTATTGACTCCATAGATTTTCTCAAGTCTTTTTAGACTTATAGCATTAGCAGTTGTAATAGATAAGCTTGAAATATATTCACTTTTCTTTAACTCTATTTTTTGTAATTCTCTAGAGATAGCCTTTGCAAGTTCAACTATTAAAGGTTCTTTTCTTTCAAAGAAAGGTAGATTACTAAGTATTCTTTCAACAAAGTCTTTAGATACCGCTACACCTAAAACTGTAATAAGGGTTTTAGCTTTTAACTCTACTAAATCTTTTTTTATAGTTATTAATTGATGAGCTGTAACATTTGATTTTACTATTTCTTTATCTATCCAGTTAAAAGCAAATTCATGGCCAATATAATTTAGATAGTATTCAAGGTCAAATTCTAGATTTTCCTCAACATATTTTTTTAGAGCTATTTTTGACATTGTTTCCTACCTCATTTCTAATCAACCTTGAAGATAAAGAAAGCATTAGGTATTTTATAAATGTCAGCAGCTCTTATTTCTTTTCTATAATCTAAAGCGGAATAAGCTATAAGATTTCCCCCTGAAACATTATCAAATAATCCTATATGTGTTATCCAGCCCCAATTCTCTGTTGCAACAGGGAAGTTTATATCATTTTTATTATAGGTTTCTCCATTCTGTGGATCTTCAAATGTTATTTGTTGTCTAGCATATGAAGTTCCCTCTACCTCCTGAATATTGGAAGCATTGTCAGTAGGGTCAGCTTTGAGTAATCCCAAATAATAGTTTTTTCCTTCTTTTCTAAAGATTTCATTTATAATTAAATTTTCTCCTATATGTGTTAATCCAGCCATTATTCCTCCTCTCTATTCTAAAGGATTTATAGTAATAGTATTTACTTTACAAAGTTTATTTTCATTAAGTTCTATATCATTTCTACTTCCGGCTACTGTGATATCTCCTATCTTAGTAATACACCCAGCATGTTGGATAGTTTCAACAATATCAAAATAAAAAATCTTTTCTTGGAATAAATTCTCAAAGAAAAAATTATTTAGTTTTTCTGTTAGTGTTGTTTTTGCTGCTTCTTCGTTGAAATCACTTGATATAGTTCCTTTAACTACAACATCAACTCTGTTGATTTCAACTCCTTCAACAGTTAAATCTATATCTGAAATAATTTCTAAATCTATATAATTTTTCACTTTTTCTTTAAGTTCAGAAGATACTACTTCTTTCCCTTGCTCTGTTATAACTAGCTTAACAGTTCCAGCACCACTCCATCTAGGAATACAATGAGAATGTTCAACTCCTTTAACTTCCTTAGCTTTATCCTCAAATACATATTTATTCCAGCTCATTCTTGGCTTTCTGATATAATCTAAAGCTCTCTTTCTGAAATTATCATCTGTTTCTATATCTGTTCCATTAGTAATATTTTCTAAGTTTTCTACCTTAGAAAGTCCTGTATATTCTTCTCCAAATTTATTAATTTGTCCTACTTCACAGTTACCAACAGTTCCAGCCTTAGTACATTGAATTTTTACAGTAGTAGAGATATTTTCTATTGTCTTTTCTTCTAAGATTTCATACTCTGTTGCTGTACTTGAATTTATAACTATATAACCTTTCTTAATAAGACTTCCATTTACTCCTGTTATTTTTACTTGACCAGTTGATTTAGTTGCTTGAAGCCTATCTAAAGCCTTATCAGCACATGAAATATCTAAGTCAGTTCCTGTTGCTGTATCTATAAGTCTTTTATCAAGTTGTTCTGAATAATCATCTTCCTCTTTTACCATTTCTATAGCTACTGATGTAATAATATCTCTAGCAAAACTTCCAGTTGAGGTATTATAGGAAATCATTTCAGCCATATCATTGACTTTTTTATTTATTCTTTCATCACTCAACTTTTATTACCTCCTCTACCTCAAAAGCACTCTCTTTTAATTCAACTATAAATCCACAATACATCTTGTCATCGATCTGTATAAGCTGTAAACAATGTATTTCCTCAATATCCTTATGATTTTTCAAGGAATTATAAATGTCATCTTTGATAAGTTCTATTAGGTCCGTATTAGGATATAATTGTTGTCCTACATATTTGTAGATATTTAATCCAAAGGGGTAACCTACATCTTTAATATGGACATTCCACCTATCTCTTTCAGTATAGAAAAGTTTTTTAATCCATTCTTTTATAATTTCTACTTTATTGTAGATTTTTCTAGGTTCTAATCCATCATAGTAGAATTTTCCTGTTGTATAATCAAAGAGAACATCCTTTTCTTTTATAGTTTCTTGAACTTGTAATTCCTTTTGCTCTTCAATAGCTTGTACATCACTATTGATTCTTAAATAACTAATAGGTAATGTCATAATCTCACCACCTTATCTATAAGATAAAAATACTTATGGTCATTTGTCGGAAGCATTAAGACTGTATCTCCAATTTTTAAGGTATCAGTCCATTCAATACTTCCCTCTGCTTTATAAGTTCCACTTCCAGCAAGTTTTGAAATTGGGTGTGGAGGGTGTTGAGGTACACCATCTGTTTTAGTGGTATTATCAAAAGAATATTCTATAATATTTCCTTCAAGAGAATAAGTTCTTTTATACCCTATTATTTTTTCAATACTAATCATAATTTTTTTATTTTTTATAATAATTCCACTTTCTAATTTAACCTCTAATTCAGGAGGAGCTTTGACAACTTCTCCTGTAACAGCTCCAAGCCACTTAGGATTATCCCTAGCTTTTATAATTAGAGCTAGTTTATTTATAGCATTGTAATATCTTTCATCTTTTTTCATTTAATCCACCTTTTCTAACTCTAATGAAGCTGTAAAAATTGATTTATGCATACTAAAGTTATAAGTAATACTTGTGATTTCAAATACTCCATTTATTCCATACTTAGAATAATCTAGTTTTAGTAGTTCTCCATCTCTTATAAACTCACTCAATAGAGGAATTTCAAAAGAGATTTTTTCATTAACTTTATTTTCTTGGTTTAGTAGATTAGTAGCTGTAATAGTTCCACCATTCAAATCATTATCTTTATAAGATACTAATTTTTGCATAAGTCCATATTTTTCAATATTCCCTTTGTCTTTTGCTGTGCTAACTTGAATATATTCTTTTCCTGATGTCTTATATACTCTAATTGAATTTCTCATTCCCTCTATATCCAGTGTTCTTTTAGGTTCTTTGATGTAATTCAAGGCATTACATTCATAACCGTTCAGAATGGAAGATAATGAGCTGAGAGGGGTATATATTCCTCTTTTATATTTGTTCTTTTTACTTCTTTCAAAGTGAAATTTAGTTTCTTTATAAAAAAATCTAAACTCTTGATTTTCTAAGTCCTTAATATTTTTTATAATCTCTTTGATAATTTCTCCTAAAGTTTTTCCAAAATAGAAATTATCAACCATAGTATTGGTAGCTTCTATATTTCCAGTATTAGCTCCAAAAGTTTCTATAAGCTTTCTTACAACAATAGAAGCTTCTATATCTTCAAATTGATAAATTTCTTCATTCTTTGAAAAATACCAAGCATAATCAACAGCTTTAAAAGATAAATTAGTGATATCTCCATTAATAATTATTCCTGAAAATATCTCTTTACCATCAAGTTTTATAACTATAATATCTCCTATCTCTACATTGTAGAATTGAGGGTTTTTAGTTATATTAAAGTCTAAGGTCCAAGCGAACTCACTTATAGATTTTTTTAATTTCATTTCAGCTTTGACTATATTTGAAATATCTACTATTTGGCTTGAAGTATTCTTTATACAATATGTAGTTATCATTGTAAACACCTACTTGCTTAAATTGAAAGCTTCAGGCTTAAATACATAGTGTTTTGATTGAGTTTCATAAATACTTGGGTCTTTAGCTTCCTTAAATTCAATAGTATATTCAATATCCCCTTCAGGAGTAGTGTTAGGCTCAAACTTAGAAATATAACACTTGAGAACTAGTCCTATACCTGTGATTACAAGCTTTATAGGAGTTTCTTTTAGTTTTAATTCATCAACCTTATTTACACAATCTATTCCAAAATACTTATAGTCATTAGAAAAAGAGTAGTAATTATTAGGAAAAAAAGAGGAAAAACTAACTATTCTAAAATCTATATCTTTCTTGTAGTTTATTTTTCCAGCTATTGTATCGACTTCCTCAATAATATTATCATTTCCAATAAATTTAATATTTGCTGGAGTAACAGGAAAGGTAAATATAGATAACTCTACTCCGTTCTTTTCTTCTGCTATTGATACTTTTATCTCTTTTAATATTCTTGAGAAAGAATAAAGTTTTCTAAGTACAGGATTATTTTGAGTAAGTTGATTTATATTACTTGCTATTCCTCCAGTAATTTTATCTGTTGCCCACTCTGAAAGTTGTGTTTGTGGGTCAATTTTAGCAAGAGAACTAGTTTGTAATAGTTTTTCAAGTACTTCTGTCATCATATTTACCACCTCCTATATATTTCCTAATATTACTGTTAAATCTTCTACTACTTGGGAAATAATATCACTTATATTATCCCCTTTATTGATATTTATAACTATTTGAGAGTTGTTAGTAGCTGTATTATTGCTCTTTTCTCCTTTAAAACTTAAAAGATTTTTTATGGCCAATAGAGTATCTAACATTTTTTCTTCAATAGTCTTTTCAACTGGCATTGATGTATAAACACTGTTAGAGTTAGAGCTATTGGAACTATTATTATAAACATTTCCATTAGTTCCACTATTTTTAGTACCTTTTAGATAATAACCATTATGTTTAACTTGTTGTTCTTTTCCACTACCACTAAGTAGATAATCTGTATTTAATCCTGGTCCTGTTGAAATTTCAGGAGAATAAGTTCCACTTCCACTAGCAATTTGATTTTCTATATTTTGTATTTTAGCTTTATTTTCTTGATTAGTTTCTCCAGTTGCTCCAGCATTTACTGTTGCCTCTAAATCAAATCCTAGTTTATCAGCTAACCAACTAATTCCCTCTTTTACACCATTAATCATTACTCCAACAAAATTAAATTTTTGAATCCAACCCCAAAGTTCTTTTAGAATATTAATTAAAGGATTAACAGCATTTCTAAATCTTTCTGACCTTTTATATAGAACTGCAAATCCTACTCCAAGTCCAACTATTGCTCCTACTATCAAAGCTACTGGAGAAGTAAGAACAGCTAAAGCTGTATTCAATCCCCAAGTACTAATAGTGGCGAGTGTCATATTTCCAGTTAAAAGAGCTGTAATAAAATTAGCAGCTCCCATTGCCGCATTACTAGCCCATATAGCACCTGTTTTTATAGCACTTGCTGCTGCTAAAGCTTTTTCCCATAAAGTTGTAGCAATAAGTACACCTTTATATGCCATATATCCAGAAGTTAAACCAAAGATAGCAAATGTTAAAGTATCAGCGAGGTAACTTCCTGAATTTAACCATTCAATAACTCCAGTTCCAGCAGTAACAAGTTGAGTTACTCCATCTATAAGAGTTATTACAGTAGGTTCTAAATATTCTCCAAAAGCTATAGCTAATCCCTCAGTAGCAGATGTTAAATTTCTAAAAGAACCTCCAAGTCCAGCATTTAAGGTATTTGCTAATTCTTGAGAAAATCCACTTGAATTTTTAACTTCATTTATTAGTTTATCTAATTCTTCTTTTGGAGTTGCTAATAATCTATTCATAGCTTGAGAACCTTGCTCTTGGAAAACTTGGCTTATAAAACTTTCTCTTTGAGCTTTTGCCATTCCCTTAGTTTTTTCTTTTATGTCTTCAATAATATCTAATACATTTCTATAACTTCCATCTTCTGTTAGCTGAACACCGATATTTAACAACATTTGTTGTTTTTGCTTATTTTGTAATGTAGAAAATACAGCTTGTAAAGCAGTTCCAGCTTGAGAGCCTTTTAATGATAAGTTACCTAGTTGTCCAAGTATTCCTAATGTTTGTTCTAAGCTAAGTCCAAACTGTCTAGCACCATTTCCACTATATTTTAAACTCTCAGCTAAATCTCTTACATCAGTTGTTGTTGCACTTGCTGTTTTAGTAAGCATATCTCCTACTTGTGTAGACTTGCTGGCATCTAATCCAAACATTCTTAAAGCTCCTGCTGTAATTTCAGTAGCTTCTGCTAGTTCCATTTGAGATGCTGTAGCTGTATCTAAGATTCCACTTGTTGCTGCTATAATTTCATTAGTAGAAAATCCAGCTTTTGCAAATTCAAATTGAGCTTCTGCTGCTTCACTAGCACTCCATGAAGTTGTTCTTCCAAGTTCTTTGGCTTGGTATCTTAATAACTCCATAGTTTCAGCACTTGCTCCTGTAGTTCCTTGAACTCTTCTAGCTACATCATCAAAAGCCGTGAATACATTAATAGACTTCTTTATTCCCATTCCTATTGCAGCTATACTTGCTATTTGTTTAAATTTACTAATAACATTATCATAATTATTAGTATGGCCAGCTTCTTCATTTAGATTTCTTAATTGTTCTGTTAAGTCATCTACACTTACTCCAGCTTCTTGAGCTCTTCTCATAAGTTCATCAATAATTCCACCGACTTGACGTAATTCTTGTTGGCCATTTGCTCTGGCCACAATTTCAATATAATCAACTTCTCTAGCCATACAACCTCCTATTTACTTCCATAAGCTTTCTTTTTTTCTTCTATTTCTAACATAAAACAAGCATCTAAAAATGCTTGTTCTATGCTATCTAATTTTATAAGAGGTTTTTCAAAGATATTTTGTCCTTTTAGATTCCAATGATAGAGCCTATAAAGATTATCATTGGTCTTGATTAGTTTTTTATATCACTAACCAATACAGCTTTATTTTGAGTCATATTTAATTTACCTACATGCATAATTAAGTCATCTAACTCTTCTTCAGTAAATATTTTTTTTAGTAAAGCTTCTTTATTATTTACACTAAAAGCTTTTTGGACATCTTTGTTAGATAAGTCAGGATTAATCATGCATTCTGATAATTGATAATATTTACTTTGCTTTTCCAAAGCAGCTAAAATAGTAGTTGATGTAGGTTTCTCTAATACAACAATAGGCTCTTTAAATCCTAATTCTTCAAATCTTTTTATTTTAACTGTAAGAGAAGTTCTTTTAATATTTCCTTTATCTTTTATTTTCTCTGCATTGTCTATAAGTGTTTTAATATCCATTAATTTTTACCTCCTATATATCAGCAATACTTTCTAAAATATCAATATTGCTTGGTTGAGCAGAGAATGTAAATTCTCTTTCTGTTAGTTCCCCTTTTGTAAATGATAATATATCTATATCTCCAGTAGGTAAGCAATTAGCTACTGCAATAGCTTCAGCTCCTAAAGCTTCAGGGTCATCTAATTCAACATTAATATCACAATAATTATTAAGTTTTCCATCTTTAATATTTTTTAAAAGTTCTAATTCATAAGAAAAAACCTTTTGAACTTTTACTGTTATCTCAAAAGAAACAGCTGTATTTTTCTTTCCAGTTTCTCCATTAGATAGTAGTACATCTTTACTTTCTAAACTTAATTTACCTGTAAACTCTGATAATTCAGCTATACATCTTCCATTTCTATACACTTTACCAAAGCTACCACTTACGACATCGCTTGGTTTAAAATTAAAATCTCCAGCCATTCTCTACCTCCTAAAATTTTGTATATAAAAAATCCTCAAATGAATATCATCTGAGGATTAATAATTTATTTTATAGAATTTAATATTATTTCATATAAAGCTTTTGAAGTGGTACAGTTGTGCTTTGCCTTATACTTTTCAAGAGCTTCTACCATTTTTTGATGTTCTTCAGGAGTATATTTATATCCTAAGTACTTTACACTTTTATTTATACCAGTAGGTCTACCTACCTTTTTCTTATCTTCCATAACTCTCCTTGACTTTTAATAGAAATAATGATAAAATTAAATTAAGAAAATCAAGCACGTTTTAAAAGGGATTAATCATTATTTGATTAGTCCTTTTTATTTTTTCCTTTTTTGAATAAAATCAATAATTATACATATAAAAGCTATTACTCCTGTGATTTTAACTAATAAATCTAACCATTCCATTGTAACACCTCCTACATTTTATAAATAATTAAGGGAGAGGGTGGGAGGAGCTCTCCCTCCCTTGCAGCTTACTTTCTCTTTTTTATAAACTTATATATTATTATAAGATTTATAATTAATTGAGAAAGGTCTAGTAAGAAATCAAGCACGTTTACACCTCCTCCCTACAAGTATATAATATCATATCTTCTAATAAAAGTCAAGGACTTTAATTAAAAATTTACTCAGATAATATTCAATTTCCAATGTCCAATTTTACCGCTATAAATAAGCTTTTCCTTCAAAGTCTTCCATTACATCAGTAGGTTTATAGTCAGGAATATAAGCAAATAAGATATCATCAGTATTAGCTCTTAATAACTCATATTCAGTAAGTTTTTTAGCTTCCTCTTCTGTAATAGGTTTTCCTTTGTAAGTCCCCTTAGAAATAATATAATCTCTAGTTGCTTCTGTATCTATCTTCATTCTATTTTCATTAGCTGGGTCAAGCTGTCCAGCTTTTACAAATTCTTTAAGATAAGCATTTACAGCACCTAAGAATAATAATTTTTTAGGATAGAAGTTTTGATATTTTCCTCTGTAAGCTTCTTTAAAGACATTTCTAATATCCTTTTGATGAATATCCATAATTTCCATCTTTCTAATTTTACTAAAACTTCTATTCATAGTGTCGGTTGCTGTTGTAAATGATGTAACACCTCTAATGATAGTGTATTTATTACCATCAAATCCAGTTAATAGCTTTCCTTCCCCTATTGCTGTATTTTCATCATCAACAGTAGTTTTAAATGATTTTAACCAAGATTGCTCCATATTAGTGATAGAAGCATTGAGAGCTACTCCAGCACACATAGAAGCTATACATAAAGTATATTCTTGAGCTGTATAAGCTTTCTCTTCAAAATCTACTATTGTATGTGCTACTTGTCTTGAATCATAATCTATTATCCAAGGTTTATCAGGTTTAGCTGATGAAGATACAACTAACTTAATTGTAGAAGTATCATTTCCAAGTTTGATAGTTTCTGTATTTCTAATAGAATTAATCCAACTTTCTAAATCGGATACTAATGTTTCTGGTTTATCTTCTCCAGTTGTAAAAGGACAACATAAGTAATTCGGCTCATCTACTTTTATTTGTTTTAAAACATCATTAATGTTTTCTTTAGTTGCCTTATATACTACAACTTTAAAAGGATTTCCTCTAAATGCCATAGCTTTTAAAGCCTTAAAGTTTTCAGATGTCCAATCTTCTTCTTTGATTTCAACAGCTGAATAGTACTCTTTTTTTGTAAAGTCTTCCTTAGTGGCATCGAACATGATTACCCCTAAGACACCTCTTATAGCTCCTGATATAAGTACGGCTGCCTTTTCTTCAAAGAGAAATTTGAACTTAGGTTTTCCATTTAATCCTGCCATTTTTCCTCCTTTACTCATTTAAAATATATTTATCTTTTAAAATTTCCATTTTCTTTAAGTTTTCTTCAATATTTTCCTCATCTAAAATATCTCTAGTACAATCATAAGTACATTGAATTTCAGCTACTCTTATTCCTCCTCTATCTGTTATAGTGGAATATTCAATTCTATATGAGTTATCAATACAGTAAAAATTAGAAGTTTCAAAATTTTCTTTAAGATATTTAAGAAAATCTTTTACTTCATTTCTAAAATTTAACAACTCATACCTAGAACTAGATTTAGAATAGAATATTGAAAAATCAACTGTTTTTTGTTTTTTATTTTCCTCTTCTCTTGTGATTACAAAATAGACTGTATTTCCATCTATCTTTTCGTCATCAAACTCATCTTGATAAAACACTCTCCATCTTTTTCTATTCTCTTCATTTTCAAATTTTTGTTTGAAGTATTCAAGTCTTTTAGTTAATAGCATGTTATACACCTCTACTATGTACTATAATTTTTGCTACTTTTTTTTGACTTTCTATCTCTTCATCTTCAAGTTCTATTACTTCATTTTTAAAAAGTTCTAAGAGTTCTATTAAAGTTTCTTTTTTATCTCTACTTTCCTCTTCTCTTTCTATACCCTCAAAAAGTTTCCACTGTATATATAATTCCTTAGCTGCTATCCAGTTATCTTCTGTTAATTTATCAGTACGATTTTTTAAATATGTTGTAATAAATCTATCAGCTTTTTTATTGATAGAAGTTGAATCTATGCTTTCTAATTTAGCTCTAAATTCATCTTTTGAAATTCTAAGAGTATTTATCACATGTTCAATATATACTTCCTCAAAGTAATCTATTGTAATAATAGGAATATTATTATTTTCCATCTATCCTCCTTTTCAGGAGAGGGGAATGTCCCCCTCTAAATTAAGATATAGTAACCTTATATCTCTCAAATTTAGTTGTTGATAATACAAGAGGCATTGGAGCTGATTTACCCCATAGTCCTTTACTACCAGTAGTTTCCTCTACTTTAGTATCTCCAGCTATTACTTTGGATCTAACTAAAACTGATTCATTCTTTGCTACATCTCCATAAGTAAGACAACCATATCCAACTGCTAAGTTATTAACATTAGATAAAATAATTAGATTTTTAGTATCTATCTCTTTATCATCAGTTCCTTTAGCATTTACTAGAAGTTCTACTTTTTGAGTTCCAATCATTAAGTATGGCTCATTTCCATCAACTCTAAATTCAACTTTATTTATATTTTGTCTAGTATCATTAGCTTCATTTTTTATAGCATTAAATATGTTTTCTCCTACTTCGATTTCAGGCCACATTCCATGTTTAGTTTGATAAGCTAAAGCAAGTTTTAAAACTTCATCAACAAAAACAGTTGTTCCATTAGTCCAAGAAAGAGGTTTATCTGCTTTAACTCCTACTTCATGAGCTTTCTTATTTTTGTCAGTATAAGTACCCTTTAAATAAACTTCAGCACATTGTTTTTCAAATCTATTATCAATAGCAGCAGCAATTAGTCTTGAATATTTAGCTTCCATTTGTTTAATTGTAGGAATTTCGGCTCCTGTTTTTGTGTACATAGGAACACCAGCTTTTATTTGGATTAAATCACTAGCTGAATAAGGAAATTGTCCTCCAATAATATCAGGTTCAAACTCAATAACTCTATATCCATCTTTACCAAGAATAGGTAAAACTTCTGTTCTTCCTACAATTCCAGCTGTTACAAAGTGATCTGTTAAATCTTCTATTCTTATTTTTTCTGTTGGAGATAAGTATTCGTTTCCAGAGTTTATGAATTTTTTTGAGTATCTTTTTGGAATATTTAATTTTTGTGACATCTCAGCTATTAGAGATATTAAGTAAATCATTCTTTTATTCATTTATTAAGCCTCCTCTGTTCCTTCAATTTTAGTTGTTAAAATAACTCCAGCTACTTTTAATTGATGTATAGCTGTAAAATCAGATTCCCATTCTATTCCTTGAATATCTTCTTTACCAACAACTACATAAGTAGAGATATAACCAACATCATCAGCCTCTGCTGTAGTATCTGCTCCCATATATAGTCCTGCTATAACTCCTTTGTTAGGGTCATCTTTCACATAAGCATAGAATTTACCATCTGTTTTGTCTTGAGCTATAGGTTGTAAATGCTTCACTGCCCCTGCTCCCATTGTTACTTGCATATCAGGTTGTAATCTGATAACTGCTTTGTCTTTTAAATTTTCTGTTTTTCTTTCAAAAGTTGCCATTCTTTATACCTCCTTAAAATGATTCAGCTAACTCTTTAGCTTCTTGTACTGGGTCTTTATCTTCTGAAAATTCTATTCCACTAGATATATTTTTGAATAAGTGTGCAAAAGGGCCATCTTCCTTAGAGAACTCTTTTAACATATTGGCTATAGTTCCCTTTTTTCCCTCTGAGAACTCAATCATATTTGAGTATTCTTTCTCATCAAAAGCTTTATCTATTCCAAATTCAATAAACGAATGCATTACTGGTGGGAACATTTTAATAAATTTTTCCTTAACTTCTTTTTTCTCATTTTCTCTAGTAAACTCTGCTCTAACTTTCTCATACATTTCAGCTTGAGTTAAGTTCTCAACAGGTTTTTCAGCTAAGATATATCCTAGAGTATTAGCAATACTTCCAAGAGTTTCTTTTGAGAACTCCGCTGTTTTTTCTACTGTATATCCAGCAGCCTTTAGCTTATCTACTGCTACTCTCTCGCTATCTTTTTCCCATAAAACATCAAATAAATTTCCTAATTTTATTTTTGATGCATCAACACCTTTAATATAACTTGTAAATTCATCAATCTTAGCTTGGTCATCTTCTGCAAACTCTATTGTTTGAGTTGTTTCTAATGATGTTAAGTCTTGGGAAAACTCACTAAAAGACTTATCTAAATCTTTTAAATGAGGTGGAGCATATCCTAATATTGCTAAGTGGTTAGGATTACCATCAGTTCCTATTCCTATTGAAAGATTTGGATACATTTCTTTGATACTATCTCCAAAATAATTATAGGTAAATTCTGCTAGTAAATATCCTTCTTCATCTACTCCAACTGCCTTACAACTTCCAGCGACTGGAATGGCTGTGGTAGGATATCCTTTACTAGTCCAATCTCCTACATGGCCAGCTGTGATAGAAAATTCTTTTCCTATCCAACTTTTAAGGTCATCTACTGTATAGTTTCCCTTTGCTCCATAATTACCAGCTTTAAATATTCTTTTTGGCATTTTTCTCCTCCTTTTTCTCTAATTTAGGTCCCCAAAAGATATATTTTTTATTTTTACCTTTTCTTTCTCTAACTACTCCCCAAATTAAACCTACAGTTACTCCTCCTACTATTCCTAGAAATAAAAATCCTACTGGTGTTATCATCTTTTTTACCTCCCTCTTCTATAAAAATATGAACATGGAATACCTTTAGCATAAGTTCCTTGTCCTATACAAAACCATCTACTTAAATCTAAAATATTATTACCCATGCTATCTCCTTTTTAAAACATGTTGTAAAAGTATATTTTTATATTTCATTCTCATTCTTGGTGATATTCCTAAAAATTTATATCCTGGAATATCTCCCCAAGGTACTTTTATAGTCCTTACATGAGCCCTTACTTTTACTCTTTTCTTATTTTTTGCATATTCGCCATTTTTCTTTTTATATCTAATTCTTCTATAATGAGTTCTAATTACTGCATTGACAGTTCCATTCTCTCCTTTTTTTAGTCCATTATTTAAAGCTCTAGCATAGATGACATTAGTTCCAACTCTAGCTACATTGTTATCAGAATATCTTGTAAAAGAGTTATATAGTCTACCTGTATCTTGTAATGTTTTTCCTCTATCTTTTTTAGCTCTATTTGACTTTTTCCACTTTACACCTAGATAACTTTTTTCATTATCAAAATTTCTTAAAGTTTCATTTTTCATATCTCTAGCTATTATTTTTAAAGGATCTCTTAAATCATTACAATTTTTTATAATATCTTTTATTCTTTTTGAAGTATTATTAGTAGTTCTTACTCCCATACAAATACACCTTGTTTTTCATTAGCTCTTTTCTCCATATCTTCCCAATATTTATTAGCTGGATTTCCTTTAAAGCTTCCAAGCTCTTCTCCTGTCATAGTTTCATCATACTTTGATAATTTATATCCATACTCTTTCATATCATCTTTAGATAGACATATTACAGTACTTCTGCATTGATAATGGTTAGGTGGATAATAGATATCCCAAAAAGGATTATCAGACTTAAATATTTTTCCATTTAAAGTCCTGCAAATAGAAGTTGTCCTATTATCTTCTATTGCATGATATTGCCAATAAGGGAATAGCTTTTCATCTTCTTTAAGTTGTTTATAATTACCTATGCTATATTGTGAGAACATATTAGTTCTATAAACATTCTCAAGATAATATCCTTGCTTTCCTAGTCCTAACTTCTCAATAGCTTCTTTACTATCCTTTATCCATTGTTTTAATGTTCCTCCATTTTCAAGATTTTTTTTCATATTTTCAAAAAGTCTTGAAGTCATTTCTAAGTCTGTACTTTTCTTTAACCAAAAGCAATTAGCTCTTACTTCTTCTGTTATCTCTTCAATAGTTTCATAAAGAATAGGTGTTTTATCTATAAAAGATTTAATAGCTTCTTGGAAAGGCATATTGAAAGGGTCAAACTCATCAAGAGATAATCCTGAAATAATAGTTTTAGCTGTTGCATATGCTCTTACTTGAGATAAGATTAAATCATCTTCTAGTTCAGAGTAGTCAATATTTAATGTAAATTGTCCTCCCTCTTCAATATTTTTTAACTGTTCTATAATTTGCTCTTCAATATTTTCAGTAAATTTATCTAATTTTTTTTTTAAATATTCCTCAAATTTCTTTTGAGCTTCAACAGTATTGAAAAGTCGGTCATCTACATTATTAGTTTTTGAAAACTCCCCTCGTAATATTCTATTCTGCATAGGTACAGAACTTTCTTCGAGTGAAACTTCGTCTATACCTAAATACTCTGCTAAATAGGCTTTAGAAAGCTTATAGCCAATATTTGATAATTTCAACATATTATCAAGTTTTAAACTTAGTTTTTCTTCTTTCTTTTTATCTTTTTCGGATATTTCTTCTTCTGTATAAACTTTTTCAAGCTTCCAAGAAAAATTATTAGGATTATATCCAAAAAACATTGAATCTAATTCTATTAATTGATATAAACTATCTGTGCAAAAATTACAAACTTCTTGAATAACAGCTTCTAATCCTTGTTGATGAATTTCTCCAAGTGAATATGAACCTGTTCCTCCACCATTATTAATAGTTAAAGTTCCTCCAAGTATTTTTTGAATTAACTTTTCTTTTTCCCTGTTTTCTAACTCTGTATAGATTTCAGGTTGCAAATCAGATAATTTTATAAAATCAAAGCTATCCTTTAATCCTTGATTTCTACTAACAGGAATTGCTATTACATCTTGTCCTTTCATATTTGCAACTTGTTCAGCTTGTTCTTTAATATCCTCAAACTCTGTATTTTCGTCATAAGGAAAAACAATTATGACATCTCCATATTTTTTAGCAAGTCCCCTTAATTGTCTTTGATACATTTCTTTATCTAAAAAAGAAGTTTTACAAGACTCAAAGATATTAGTACCTGTTGGTCTAGCTGGATTCCATCTATGAATACATAGTAAAAATTTTTCTCTATTAAGAGGTATTTCATTAGCTCCTATTTTTACTTTCCAAGCTCTTTCAGAAGTTTTATATGTGATATAATCATAAGGTATAGGAATAAGAGTATTTATTGAAAAATCTTCATTATAAATTATTTCAAAGCAACTATATCCCCAATATCTAGCTGTTATCATATGATTAAGTATTCTATTGAATTTAATACCTGAAAATCTTTTCTCGATTTCCTTAGCTTGTTCTTCTAATGAGATATCATCAGTTTGTATTGTTAGTTTTCTTCCAGCTACTCCTCTTTCAACTTTGTCTAAAGCTGAACTTACATCTATATCTTCTAAAAGTTTTTTTATAAGTTCATCACTTAAATTAGAATTTTCAGGGTAAGTTTCATTAAATAACTTTATAACTGTTGAAGTAGTTAGCTCTTTTTTACTTAATATGTTCTTTTCAATTTTTTCCACCTCCATTAACTCCTATATATTTTTTCTTTCTAATTCTTTCTTTCAATGGGATATATTCATATTCTTCAAGCCCATAGCTCATAGCATCAAAACTATGAGGATCTATGTTGTATCTACCAGCTTGGATATCTCCATTTTTATCTTTTTTATAAACACATTCTTCAGCTTCTTCTTTAGTGTGAGGACATCTATCAATATCAATTACTATTCTTGAAAAACTTCTCAAAAGTTGCTCATGATATTCAACTGAGCCATTACCTTTAGTTGCTCCATCAATGTTATATCCAGCATCATAGAAGTCTGCAATAGTTTGTGCTGAAGCACTATCTGCATATATTATTTTTCCACCTTCTTTTAAAGGTTCCAATTCCTTAAAAAGTTCTTTGGTTAATTTACCTTTATTGTAGTATTCCCAATAAATATACAATTCATTTAATTTAATATTAACCGCCATTTTTAAACCACAAGTATATGAAGTTGAATATCCCCAGTCAATACCTCTGTGCTGGTCTTTTTTTCCTAATTTCCCTTCAATATATTTCTCATAAACTTGTTTTTCAAAGACAGCATTATATAAAACTAAATCACCATCTGCTCCAAATTTACCTTCTTTAGCTATTCTTTTTAATCTAGGGTCTTTTTCACTTTCTAACTCATAAATAAAACTTGCTGGAAGATGTGGATTATCCTTATAAGTAGAATGATGTATCATAACTACTTGTTTTAAGATTTCTCCATTTTCCAAAATAATCTTATCTGTAAATTTAATGAGTCTTTTCTCATATAATTCATTTTCATCAATGTTATAACCTTGTTCAGTAAAAAACATTTTATAAATAGAACTTCCACGAGATACAGGATTACACATCATTATTAATTTACATCTAATATTTTTTACTCTAAGTCTTTTTCTAAGTTCTTTTATATCATCAATAGTTAACTCATCAGCTTCTTCTATAAGGATATAATCTATATTTTTTACTGATTTTAGTTTTCTCCAATCATCCATACCTTTGAATATAATTTGAGTTCCTGTTATTAAATTTTCAAATTCATAAGGAGATTTAATATATTTCCACTCATTTTCCATATTCAAAATAGATATAGCTTCCTTTAAATCCTCAAAACAACTATCCTTTAAAGTTGCATATACTTTACGGACAACCAGCATTCTTCTTTTTTCAATAGATCCTGTAAGAACAGTTTTAAGAAATCCTGTGAAAGATTTACCACTACCATATCCACCTATCCAAAGTGCAATGTCAAAATCATCATCTTGTATTAAGTTTGCAAAGTGTTCTCCAAATGTAAGTTCTATATTTTCCATTACTTCACCACCTTAATAGTGATTTTTCTATCATTACTAGTAGGAATATCTTTATTATCAGTATCTTTCTTAATATTCAATCTCATTTCAGGAATACCTAATAATTGAGCTTGTCCCTCTATTGTCTTTTGAACTATATTAACTACTGTATTAAAGATTTCAGCATCTTTTTTATCTAAATCCCCATTAGATAACTTGGCCATAGTTTTCTTTTGAATATAGTTAAGATAATCAATAGCTTCTTTTCTCCTTTGTATATGCTTTTCTCCTTCTTCCTCTTGGAGCTTTCCATATACATTTTTAAGGAATCTTTCTTGCTGCTCTATCCAGTTTTCTTTAGATGAATAGTTTTGAAGTGTACTTTCCTTAACTCCTGTTTTCTCTGAAGCTTCTTTTATAGTTGCCCCTTGTATAACCATTGATTTAGCTTTATTTATAAGTTGCTTTTTTGATTTCCCCTCTGCCCCCTTGGGTGCACCCGAACTATCTATTAGGTGCACCCAATCATCACCCTTAGCTTTATCTCTTTTCTTCCAACTTTTAACAGTATTTTCAGATATTCCAAAATGATTAGCACACTCTTTTAAAGAAACATTATTTTGCTCATAGTATTCCCTTACCTCTTCTTTTGTGGGAGCTCTAGTAGGATTACTCATTAGTATCACATCCTTTTAATTGCCTCTTAACTTAGGATAATTATCATAGATTAAATCAACTATATCTTGTTTGGAGATATTTGCTGCTGAAACACTTATATTAGCTTTTTCTTTTATATATTTCTCTAAAATATATTTAAAATTTCTTTTAACTTTAAAATTAATCTTTAACTCTTGTACTCTTGTTTTTTCATTTTTTCCTATTAATCTTATAGTTCCATAAGATATAATCCTATAGTCACAATCTTTTTTTAAATACTCTTCTTCCTCTTTTTTAGTAGTATTTTTATTTCTTGAAAATTCATAGATATCTACATCTTTTATTTTCTTTTTTTCTTCATCTCCTTTACAATAGATATTAAAACAACATTTTAATTTAACTCCACTATATTTAACTTCTGGAAGCATATAACTTTTAAAAAGTTTTATTCCAGGAATAGAGCTTTTTCTATTGTAGTTATCTCCTGGTAATATAAAAGCTACATAATCAGAATGTTCCATACTTTTCTTTATAAATTCTTTGGCCAACATTCCACTTCTTCCAAAGGGAGGATTTCCTATAACAATACTATTTTCTAAGTAAGGAATATTTTCTTTAAGATAATCTGCACATATTATTCCTTCATATTCAGGAGCAATATCATAACTTATAGTTGATTTAGGAAGCTCTTTTATAAAAGCTCCAGCTCCAGCACTAGGTTCTATTATTCTATTAAATTTATCTAATGGCATTATTTCTTTTTCTATTACTTTTAATACTGCTTTAACTACTGATGTTGGAGTATAATATTTGTCTTGATATCTTTTAGCCATCTATATCACACTCTAAAAACTCTTTTTTCTTTGCCTTATGACCACAACAAGGACAAACTAATCCCTCTGATTTATTAGAATTATCTTCATCTAAAGTATCTCCTACTGGTAATAAATTTAATTCAGTTTCATCACTCATAATATCTTCTAGTTCTGCCCTTTCAAATCCAGTAAGTTCTAAATCTATATTAGTAAGTTTTAACATTTCTAATTCTGCCTTTAATTTTTCTAAGTCAAAACCTGTATTCATAGTTAACTTATTATGAGCTATAATATAAGCCTTTTTCTCTTCCTCTTTTAACTCTTTCAATTGAATACAAGGAATTTTATTTAGCCACAATTTCTTAGCTGCTAAATATCTTCCATGCCCTTCTATAATGATGTTATTTTCATCTATTGCTATTGGATCATTAAAGCCAAATCTTTCAATTGAATTAGCTATTTGTAATACTTGCCATTCTGGATGCTCTTTAGAGTTATTTTCATATTCTTTTATTTTAGAAATATCTAAATATAATATTTTTAATACTTGTTCTTTCATTAATTACACCTCCAGCTTTTTAAAATTATTCTCACTAATAGAAAAACGTCACCGATTTGATAGTGACGTTTTTTGTGAAATTTTTTCAAAAAATAAAAAAAGTCAGTTTTTACACTGACATAATTTTATTTTGTAGATATAAGTTATTCTTTAAATATAAATTTTTTCCATTCCATGAATAAAATTCTAATTTAAATTTAAAAGGAGGTTTTAAGTATGCTATTATTAATAATTCATTTTTATTAAAAATAAATTCATATTTTGAATATATATCTTTATTTCCAAAATATATTATAGTAGAATTTATAAATTTACCTTTTAATAAATTTATTTTTAAATTAACACCACATTGATTAGTTCCAAAATTAAATGGAGTAACATAAATTCCATCTTTTACTTTTATAGGACAAGTTATTTTCAGTTTATAAAGTAACTGATAATCCTTATCATCTACTATTTCTGGTTCCATTTTATTTGCTTTTAAAATTCTATCTTTAAAAACCATAGGATATTGGTTATATAATATTTTTATTGGTTCGATGGAACCCCATTCTTTACCTTTAGGATGTTTTTTTACACAAATCATATATGCTTTTCTATCCAAAGAAAAATATACAAAAAGTATTTTACTGCTTCTTGTAACAAATTTTTCTCCAATATCTCTTCCTAAATGAAAATGATATATATTATATAAATTTTTTAAAGTATCTACAAACATAACATCTTCAATACTTTTACTCATATATTTTTCATAATTCTTCCCTTCTTCAATATCAAACTTTATTTTTTTAACGATTTCTATTTCATCAGAAGTTAAATCATTATATAATCCTTGAAGTTCAATTACTTCATATGAAGGAAAGAGCAATCCACCAAAAATCTTCTCAAAAGAATACATGACTGCTTCATCAAAAAACTCAATATTTTTTTTAAAATGGTTATTAAAAGCAGTTACAAAATTTTGTTCAAAAATATTATAGTATTTATACTTCATATACTTTCTCCTAAAATAAAAATTAACTAAATTTTATTTTCCTAAAATATTCAATATAACTTTTTTGATCTATTATAATTTTATCCATTCTCATTT
>OGHK01000863.1_pt1 | contig 29171 bp, 27 predicted proteins | sample 1571411 | NCBI WGS metagenome assembly OGHK01 (sample SAMEA2582043, study PRJEB24529) | metagenome | biome: Human gut stool | place: China | collected 2011 | reverse complement strand
ATGAATCAGTATTGTGTATATCTTCTTTCCAGAAACGATGCAGTTTATTCAAAATTATAGACTAAATGAAATAGGAGGTGTTCTGACAGGTAAGGGAAGCTTTCTAATGAATTTACAGAGAAGAAAATCCCTTACCAAACACTTCACTGGTGCTCATCACAGACATAAAAGCGTGCAGCTTATTCTGATGTATGAAGCTTCTAAGCTCTATGGCCTGCTTCTTTGTGAGAGTGCTGAAAACGATATAGTTTCTCTCACCGGTGTAAGCACCTCGTGCCTCCACATATGTGGCACTCTTCTCCAGTGTGTTGGTAATGTAATCGCATATCACATCCTTGTCATCGCAGATAAGCATTATGGATTTCCTGAGCATGATGTTTTCGATGATGGCATCAATCATAAATGATTTCACAACAAGTCCGACAAATGAATACAGAGCCGTCTTTATGTCAAACACAAAGCATGCAATTATAATCATGACGAGGTCGGTGAGAAATAAAGCCATGCCGATATTTTCTACATGTGCATATTTTTTTACAATCATGGCGATGACATCGGTTCCGCCACTTGAAGCACCCACATAGAAAAGCAGTGCAGATGCGATTGCAGGAAGAGCGATGGCAAAAATCAGCTCAAGCATTGGCTCGTTAGAGAGCGGATGAGTGAGCGGGTCCAGTTTTTCAAGTGCCAGAAGCTCAACTGATAAAAGAACTGTGGCATAGGTGGTCTTAATCGCAAAGCCTTTGCCAAGGAAGAAAAAACCCACTACAAGCAGGAGCATGTTCACAATAGTAGAAAACATACTTGCCGAGAGCGGCGTTATCTTCGCAAAAACAACTGCGGCACCGGTTACGCCACCGAAGGTAAAGTTGTTTGGGAACTTGAAATAGTATACACCGATTGCCATAATGGTGATACTGAGAGTCATTATCAGAAAATTTTTTATCTGTTTAAGCATTCTTGTTCTCCTTTGTGATTTGACAGCTTGTCATGTAAATCCTGATATTTATTTGCATGGATAGTGTAGGACGATGAATGTCTGATGTCAATATAATCTGTTAAATAAATTATAAGTATTATTTCTATAAAAGATATATTATATTAGTAAAACTAATAAGAATAATTACAATATATAATTGGAAAATTTAGCACTATGAAGGTATACTATAGGTATTGAACGAATTGCAGATTATTAGGAGGAACAATAATGGATTACAAGAATTCAGGTGTTGATATCGAGGCAGGTTACAAGTCAGTAGAGCTTATGAAAAAGCATGTAAAGGAGACTATGAGACCGGAGGTGTTAGGTGGTCTCGGAGGCTTCTCAGGAGCATTCTCACTTGCTTCCATCAAGGATATGGAGGATCCGGTGCTTTTATCGGGAACAGATGGATGCGGAACCAAGGTAAAGCTTGCTTTCATCATGGACAAGCATGATACAATCGGAATCGATGCAGTTGCCATGTGTGTAAATGATGTGGCATGTGCAGGCGGTGAGCCATTATTTTTCCTTGATTATATAGCATGTGGCAAGAACTATCCGGAGAAGATTGCTACAATCGTAAGCGGTGTGGCAGAGGGCTGTAAGCAGTCAGGCTGTGCACTCGTTGGTGGCGAGACAGCAGAGCATCCGGGTCTTATGCCTGAGGACGAGTATGACCTTGCAGGCTTTGCAGTTGGTGTGGTTGACAGAAAGGACATCATCACAGGCGAGAGTTTAAAGGATGGTGATGTACTTATCGGAATGGCATCCACAGGCGTACACTCAAATGGATTTTCACTTGTCAGAAAGATTTTCAAGATGGACAAGGAAACATTAAATACATATCATGAGGAGCTTGGCACTACACTTGGAGAGGCACTTCTTGCCCCTACAAGAATCTATGTAAAGGCTCTTAAGGCTGTAAAGGATGCAGGAGTCACAGTAAAGGCCTGCAGTCATATCACAGGTGGCGGCTTCTATGAGAATATCCCACGTATGCTTATCGATGGCAAGCGTGCCGTAGTTGAGAAAAACAGCTACCCTGTTCCACCAATCTTTAAAATGATGGCTAGAGAGGGAAATGTCGAGGAGCAGATGATGTACAATACCTACAACATGGGACTTGGAATGATTGTCGCAGTTGACCCTGCAGACGTGGACAAGACTATGGAGGCTATGAAGTCTGCCGGAGATACACCATACGTAGTCGGAAAGATTATTGACGGCGAGAAGGGTGTAGATCTCGTATAATATCATTATATTGTTAATAACGTATACATCGTTGCGAGGAAAAAGAATGAAAATTGCAGTATGTGTATCGGGTGGCGGCACCAATCTTCAGGCCATCATAGATGCAATAGATAACGGAACAATTACAAACACACAGATAGAGGTTGTTATCAGCAACAACGCAGATGCATATGCACTTGAGAGAGCAAAAAAAGCAGGAATAAAGGCAGTATGCATCTCGCCAAAGAGCTATGAAAGCAGAGCTGCCTTCAATGAAGATTTCTTAAAGCAGCTTAACTCATATCATGTGGATTTAGTCGTACTGGCAGGCTTTCTGGTAGTGATTCCACCGGAGATGATAAAGCAGTACAGAAACAGAATCATAAATATCCATCCATCGCTCATACCATCTTTCTGCGGCACAGGCTACTATGGTCTTAAGGTGCATGAGGGAGTGCTTGCACGCGGTGTGAAGGTGACAGGTGCCACCTGCCACTTTGTGGATGAAGGCACAGACACAGGCCCTATTATTTTACAGAAGGCAGTCGAGGTAAAGCAGGGGGACACACCTGAGGTGCTTCAGCGCAGGGTTATGGAGCAGGCAGAGTGGAAAATCATGCCACACGCTATCGACCTGATAGCAAATGGCAGGGTGTCAGTAGAAGACGGACATGTTATTATAGACGAGAAGTAATGACAGTGCTGTTGGTAATTAGTATGTAACCACAGACAGATTATGATTACCGGACAATGAAAAGCTTATATATAGCTTAGGTATAGGAGGCAAAAATGAAGGTATTAGTAGTAGGAAGCGGCGGAAGAGAACATGCAATATGCAGGGCTGTTGCAAAGAGCTCACGCGTTGACAAGATATACTGTGCACCGGGCAATGCAGGTATCGCTGCACTTGCAGAGTGTGTGCCAATCGGTGCGATGGAATTTGATAAGCTCGTATCATTTGCAAAGGATAATGCCATTGATTTTACAATCATCGGTATGGATGATCCGCTTGTAGGAGGTATCGTTGACGAGTTTGAAAAGGCAGGGCTCAAGTGCTTCGGACCAAAGAAGAATGCAGCTATTCTTGAGGGCTCAAAGGCATTTTCAAAGGACCTCATGAAAAAGTATAATATCCCTACTGCGGCATATGAGAATTTTACTGATGCCAAGGAGGCTCTTAAATATTTAGAGACAGCAAAGTTCCCTATCGTTTTAAAGGCAGACGGACTTGCTCTTGGAAAGGGTGTACTTATCTGTAATACTCTTGAGGAGGCAAAAGAGGGTGTCAGAACCATCATGGAGGACAAGAAGTTCGGAACAGCCGGAAACACCATGGTAGTTGAGGAGTTCATGACAGGCCGCGAGGTCTCTGTGCTTTCATTTGTAGACGGAAAGACTATCAGGATTATGTCATCTGCGCAGGATCACAAGCGTGCAGGCGATGGAGATACAGGTCTTAATACAGGCGGCATGGGCAATTTCTCACCTAGTCCGTTCTATACCAAAGAGGTCGATGATTTCTGCAAGAAGTATATTTATCAGGCAACTGTAGATGCTATGGCTAAAGAGGGCAGACCTTTTACAGGAGTTATCTTCTTCGGACTCATGCTCACAGAGGATGGACCAAAGGTGCTTGAGTACAATGCAAGATTCGGAGATCCTGAGGCACAGGTTGTGCTTCCTCGTATGAAGAATGATATTATTGATGTGATGGAGGCATGTGTAGACGGAACTCTTGACACAATCGATCTTCAGTTTGAAGACAATGCATGCGTATGCGTAGTTCTGGCATCAGACGGATATCCTGTCAAGTATGAGAAGGGCTTTAAGATAACTGGATTTGAGAAGTTTGACGGCAAAGATGATTATTACTGCTATCATGCCGGCACCAAATTTGATGATGACGGAAATATCGTCACAAACGGAGGTCGTGTGCTCGGTATCACAGCAACAGGCGCCACACTCAAGGAGGCCAGAGCCAAGGCTTACGAGGCAACAGAGTGGGTACAGTTTGATAATAAATACATGAGACATGATATCGGAAAGGCAATAGATGAAGCATAAGGGTATTATTTTTGATATGGATGGAACTCTCTGGGATTCAGCAGAGAACGTGGCAAAATCATGGAATAAGGCCATAGCTGATTATGGCTATGAGAGGGCACCTATTACAAAAGAAGACATGTATTCAGTAATGGGAAAGACAATGGATGTACTGGCATCCATTATCTTTCCTGATTGTACTTGCAGAGATGAGTTAATTAATGTATGCTATAGAGAAGAAAACGATTACCTGACCGCTCACGGGGGAGAGCTCTATTCTGATGTTGAAAAGACGCTTGATGAGCTGTCAAAAAGCTATGACCTTTATATAGTCAGCAATTGCCAGCGTGGTTATATAGAGTCTTTTTTTGCGTACCACGGACTTGGCAGGTATTTTAAGGATACTGAGTGCTACGGCAACAATGAGCTCGAAAAGTCAGAAAACATAAAGCTTATTGTAGAGCGCAACAATATAGATGAGGCAGTGTATGTAGGTGACATACAGGGAGACTACGATTCCAGCAAAAAGGCAGGAGTAAAGTTCATCCATGCAGCATACGGGTTCGGCACAATAGATGACGATGTGCCTGCTATTCGCAAATTCTCTGAGCTGCCGCAGGTGGCTGACAGAGTATTTGAGGAAATTGAAAAGCTCTGATGAGAATTTAATTTGAAGTAAAGTTTATGAATATGTAGATAATGGGGTTTCCACATGGCAGATAAGCGTAACAGAGGGAGAAGAATTACAGATAGAATAACAGAGGCTTACTATGAGCTGATGAAGATTGTTGCAGAAAACAATCATGAGCGCATGTTTGAGTACTATGTGGAAGATGATGAGGCATATATTTTCAAAATAGTCAACTCTTCTCCGGCTCAGGAGACAGTATATCCCGTTTTTAAACAAAATATTGACACATACATGTCAGAGTGTCCGGAAGACAGCATCGAATGCTTCAAAAAGCAGCTTGATAAATGTCTGCTTCGGCCTATGCGTACTGCATTCCAGCTTAGTTTTATATCAGAGGATGGCAAGAGCAAGCCGGTTGAGATGTACATGGTCAGCATACCTGATTTGGATAAAAAGGTATGTATGGTAGTTGGAGTAATGTTTGATATCAGAGATGAAAAGGGGCTTTTGGACTCGCTGACAGGCACATACAATCACCTTGCATTTGAGAATAAATGTACATCACTTATCAGGCAAAATGGAACAAAGCTTTTATTTGTGATGCTTGATGTGGATGATTTCAAGATAGTAAATGACACCTTGGGACACAATGTAGGGGATAGGGTATTAAGCCAGACAGGACAGGTGCTTAAGGAAGCAGTTGGAGCCAATGGTATAGTTGGCAGGCTTGGCGGTGATGAGTTTGCAGCGATTGTATTTGGATTAGAGGACAGTGATGCTGTGGATGAGTTCTGCGTAAAGCTGTCAGGCAGACTGAAGAATATTATCTTTGATATGGAGTATTCTGCATCAATCGGCATGACTACCGGCGATGACAGAGAGCTGACCTTTAAGGATCTGTACTATGAGGCGGATCAGGCTATGTATTACTCAAAGAGGCAGGGAAAGAATCGCATATCGTTTTTCGATTCTGTCAGGAAAAACGATATAAGCGTTGCTCATAATTCCTGCGCTCCTTCCAATACAGATGTATCCTGCAGGCTGTCAGATATGGAGATATTCTCGTATGATGAAATGCCGGACTATATACTTGCAGTAGATGAGGAGAGCCGTAGAATAGTATTTGTCAATAAGGCTATCAGAAATTCAAGCGTTATGACAGAATCTCAGATTGATGAATTTATTTCAAAGCCGTTTGAGGATGGGTTTATTGATTTGTTTTTACGGAAAAAAGAGCAGGGAAACAGAGTATCGGTCTTTTCAGGAAAGGATCATCCCGACAATATAGTTGCAAAGCTGTTAGGCGAAAAGAAGCTCATAATCAAGCTGAATCATAAGGATTATAATGGCTATAGACTGCTCATGATGATAGATTTGAGTGATGAGTCAAAGCTGAATGCTGTTATGAGACGGATAATCAACTACAGGTCGTTTATGCAGAATTTCATTGATGCTATTAATGATACCACCGAAGGCTTGGGGTATAGGAACTATTTACGGCTGCTTAGAGAGTTTTATAATGCAGATTGTGTGGCTGTCATTTATAATGGAGAGAGTGCGTGGGACACAATTGAGGAGATACACATCCCAAGTGCTAAGATTATGGCAAAGGTGGTTAATGAATCTGTTTCAAGAGGTGCAATTACAGATTTTCTCGCTCTGTTTAATGACGCCGGTCGTGTGTTTATAAGTGATATTAAGTCAATTGAGGGTGAATACAGGGATTTATTCAAGCGTATGGCTGATGTCAGAATATGGTCTACATCTGCGGTTCTGCTAAACAAGGGAGAACAATGCTTTGGTGCCATCGCGGTTATGAATCCAAGAGCCAATTCAGGAAGTCTGGATTTGATTGATATGGTTGGTATTTCAATATCGAACAGTCTGTTTTATGAGAAGGCGAGGGCAGAGTATGAGTACAGGCTCAATTTTGACCAGGTCACAGGCTTAAGAAAGAGAGAGACCTTTAACAATCTCGGAGAGAGCTATGTGGAGTATGACTGCAGCTCAATGGGAGTATTTGCATCAGATATCATAAGGCTTTCAGATATTAATGATAAATTTGGGTATATGGCAGGAAATGCGCGTCTTCGGATGGTTGCAGATGTGATCAGGGGCGTTTTTACAGGCTATGATATATACAGGTACGAGCAGGATGAGATAGTTGTTTTTTGCAAGGATATTGATAAAAAATCATTTATGGGACTTGTCAGGATAGTAAGGGAAAGCCTCGATGATCTGGATGTCTCAGTATCGACAGGCTTTAGTTGGACGGACAAGCCTGACATAGCAAGGCAGCTCTCAGAGGTTCGCTTAATGTATGATATTGAAAAGGACGCAAAGCTTAAGAGTCTTGACAGTATAATGAGAAATAAGGTATTTAAGGATGTGGTTTCTGAGATTGAAAAGGGAAGCTTCATGGTGTATTATCAGCCTAAGGTTGATTCAAGAACAGGCATCACAGTCGGGGCGGAGGCCCTTATCAGATTTTTTGATGAGGCTCATGGCGTTGTAGGACCAATTCATTTTATCGAGATTTTAGAAGAAAACAGATGCTCGCATCTTATTGATTTATTTGTACTTGATGAGGTATGCAAGGCGCAGAAGCTTCGCTGTATAAGTGACAGGAGAGTGGTTCCGGTATCTGTGAATTTTTCAAAAAATTCACTGGAATATGCAGACCTCTTGGATCAGGTGAAGGAGATAATGAACAGGTATGAGCTCCCGGAGGGGCTCGTTCAGATAGAGATAACAGAGTCTGTTGGTGATATGGATATTGTATTGATAAATAATATCGCGCAGTCGCTGATTTCAATGGGCTTTCGTCTTTCGATGGATGACTTTGGCACGAAGTACTCAAATCTTGAGATGCTCTTTAAGTTTCCGTTCAGCATTGCTAAAATTGACCGTTCCCTGGTCAAGAATCTCGAGAGCAATGAGAAGAGCAGGATCATGTTAAAGCATCTCATATCCATGATTATGGAGCTTGGCATAGAGTGTGTTGCCGAGGGAGCAGAGAATGAGGAGCAGGTAAGGCTATTACAGCAGTTTGGCTGTAATATTATTCAGGGCTATTTCTATTCAAAGCCGGTTACACTTGATGTTTTCACGAGTGAGTTCGTGGAAAAAACAAGGAATCAATTGTGATTCACAATTTTATATATAATGCAGCTATTAACAGGCGTCTGTAGCAGGAAAAGCGGATAACAGCTGCAAAAAAGATAAAAGGAAAGGAAGAAAAATGTTAGAGAAAATCTTCAAACTCAAACAAAACAACACAACGGTCAAGACAGAGATTCTTGCTGGTCTGACAACATTCATGACCATGGCATACATCATTGCTCTTAACCCAAACCTCCTCACTGGATTTGGTGCTGAGGGAACAAAAGCACTATGGAACGGAGTGTTCCTGGCAACATGTATTGCTTCGGCAGTCGGTATGTTTGTCATGGCATTTCTTGCCAACAAGCCATTTGCACTGGCTCCGGGTATGGGACTTAACAGCTTCTTTGCTGTAGTAGTTGCCAATATCGTAAGCATCACAGGCCTGTCATATGTTGATTCATTCCAGGCTGCACTGTGTATCATCCTTATTGAGGGTATTTTATTCTTCATACTTTCAATATTCAATATCCGTGACAAGATAGTAGATGCAATTCCTTATGGTGTCCGCATGGGTATTTCACCGGCTATCGGTCTTATGCTTTTAAATATCGGCTTTGGCTCAAATGCCGGTGTTTACTCAAAGGATGGCGGACCATTTTATGTGATGAAGGATTTCTTCGGTGCACTCACACCGGGACTTGCCAAAACAAATATGACAGATGGATATTCTTCAATGGTGCTCACTGTTGTGACTATGTTCATCGGACTTTTTGTTATCATTATTTTAGCTCATAAGGGCGTCAACGGAGCAGTACTTTTTGGTATGCTTGCAGCCTGCGTAGTTTACTGGGCAGGAGAGGCTATATTCTTTGGAACAAATCCTTTTGCATCACTTGCAACAGCTTCATTTGTGCCACAGTTTAAGGATATGGCTGATACTACACTGTTCAAGTTTGATTTCAAGGATTTCATTAGCATTGGATGGTTTACAGCAGTTTCACTCATCATCACATTCTGTATTATTGATATGTTTGATACCATCGGAACACTCGTTGGTACTGCATCACGTGCAGGAATGGTTGACAAAGAGGGAAATATGCCAAATATGAAAGAGGCCTTGATTTCAGATTCAGTTGCCACAATGGTTGGTGCTGTAACAGGTACATCTACCGTAACAACATTTGTTGAGTCTGCATCAGGTGTAGAGGCCGGTGGACGAACAGGTCTTACAGCTTTTACAACAGGTATTCTGTTCCTTGCATGCATCTTTATTGCACCGTTTGCAGCAATCATTCCTGCCGCAGCAACATCATCAGCACTTATCTATGTTGGTATCCTGATGCTTGGCGGTCTTAAGAAGGTGGATTTCGAGGATCTCTCACAGGTTGCTCCGGTAGCACTCATGCTTATTGCAATGCCTATCTCCGGATCTATCGGACATGGTATAGGTCTAGGACTTATCACATATACTGTACTCAAGGTCTTTACAGGAAAAGCAAAGGAGGTTTCTATCCTTACTTATGCTATTTCGCTTCTTTTCCTTGTGAAGTTCTTCCTTGTAGTGTAGTGTTTTAAAGCTTAGTGATTCATAATGGTTATAGTACGAAAATGCCACTACAGCACAGTTTAATGCATCCGTAAGCCGGTACTGCGTCACTAAGAGGCTGTAAGAATTATATATTCAGTTTGTTATAGACCATGACACAACCGGCTTTTATGTGCCGTCCATGGCACATAACGCCTTGCCCCGCCATCCTTGGCGGGGCATTGTTGTGTGCGGATATAATTCTAACAGCCACTAAGTGACTGCGTAAGGCTTGCAGATACATTAAACTGTGCTGTAGCGGCATTTTCTTATGTGGTGACAATAATTTATATATACAAACATATGTTCTTGACAATTAAGCGTAATCAATGTAGAATTGCAGTATGGAAAAGCATAATGAAGAGCACATTTATGTGGCAATAGATTTAAAATCATTTTACGCATCAGTAGAGTGCAGAGAGAGGGGAAAGGATGCTCTGACCACTAATCTGGTCGTGGCAGATCCAACCCGCACGGAGAAGACTATCTGTCTTGCAGTATCGCCGGCTCTTAAGGCATATGGCATACCGGGCAGGGCGCGCCTTTTTGAGGTGGTACAGCGTGTGAAGGAGGTAAATAAGCTGCGTCTGTCGAAGCTTATGGCGAGTGGACATGCTGCCGGGACAGTGGAGAGAAGCCGACAAATTGAGGGCGAACAATCTGATAGAAAACAATCAGCAGGTGAACAGCAAAAAAGAATTCAGACTGAGGGCAATCCGGATGAAAGAAAAAAATATGTAACAGAAATTGATATAGCAGAAAATGATATAACAGAAAGCACAATGGCAGGCTTTGATTATGCATCATATAATGCGAATCTGCTTGACGCACATCCTGAGTATGAGCTGACATACATTGTTGCACCGCCGCGTATGGCTTTGTATATGGATTACAGTACACGCATATACAATATTTATCTTAAGTATATCGCACCTGAGGATATCAGTGTTTACTCGATAGATGAGGTTTTTATGGATGTGACACACTATCTTCGCACTTATCACATGACGGCAAGGGAGCTTGCGTCTAAGATGATAGACGATGTCCTTAAGGATACCGGTATCACGGCAACCTGCGGCATTGGTACCAATCTGTATCTGTGCAAGATAGCCATGGATATTATGGCAAAGCATGCCATGCCCGATGAGCGAGGAGTGCGTATAGCAGAGCTTAATGAGAATAGCTATAGGCGAAAGCTATGGGACCACAGGCCGATTACCGATTTCTGGAGAGTGGGAGCAGGTTATGCCAAAAAGCTCGAGGCAGCCGGCATGTATACAATGGGAGATGTGGCCAGGTGCTCAACAGGCGGTCCGAATGATTTTTACAATGAGGAAAAGCTGTATAAGATGTTTGGCATCAATGCAGAGCTTCTTATAGACCATGCATGGGGGTATGAGCCTGTTACAATAGCTGATATCAAGGCATACAGACCGCAGACCAACAGCATCAGCTCAGGGCAGGTGCTTCAGGAGCCGTATGATTATGAGAAGACAAAGCTTATTGTGCGTGAGATGACGGACCTTCTTGTGCTTGATCTGGTAGATAAGAGGCTGGTTACAGACCAGATAGTACTCACTATAGGGTATGATATTGCAAATCTGTCTAATAAGACTGATAGCTTTTCAGGCAATAATTATGACCACGCAGTAAATAATAAAGGCAGAGACAGTATTGGCGGTAAGAAAGGTACAAACAGAGATTATACAGGTGAGATTACCATAGACCGATACGGCAGAAAGGTTCCAAAGCATGCACATGGTACAGCAAATTTAGGGCGTTATACGTCATCCACGCGCATCATCATGGATGCTGTGATGGAGCTTTATGACCGTATCATAGATCCTTCTCTTCTGACACGAAGGATTACTGTGGTGGCAAACAGGGTCTGTGATGAGAGCAAGGTGCAGGAAAGTGAGCAGTTTGAGCAGCTTGATTTATTTACAGATTATCAGGAGAGGGCTAAGGAAAAGCAGAAAGAGGATGAGGCGCTTTCCAGGGAGAGAAAGCTTCAGGAGGCTATGATTTCCGTCAAGAAGAAATATGGAAAGAATGCCATGCTAAAGGGCATGAATCTTGAGGAGGGTGCCACAACTATTTCAAGGAACAATCAGATTGGCGGACACAAGGCATAGCAGCAACCGCTGTGGTTCTTAATCGGATTTTTCTTAGTGGTTTAAAATAGTTACGAAAAAGTATATAAGGAGCATGGCATGGGAAAATATGATGATATTATAGATTTACCGCATCATGTGTCAAAGGTACATCCGCAGATGTCTATATGGGACCGCTCAGCACAGTTTGCACCTTTTGCGGCACTTACAGGTCATGAGGAGGCTATTGCAGAGACAGCGAGGCTGACAAAAGAGTGGCATGAGCCTGATGAGGACAAAAAAAGAGAGCTTGATGAGAAAATGAATGAGCTCATGATGCTTTATAGAAAGCGTAATTTAAATTCAGACAGTTTATATGACGAAAATGTCATAAACACCATGGCAGAGAATTATTTTGAGGTGACATATTTTGTGCCGGATGAGCACAAGGAGGGTGGCAGCTATGAGCATGTGACAGGGTATCTTAAAAAGCTTGATAGCATAGGGCACCTGATGATAGTTGTGGATGATAATGGTGCAGAGACGGTAATTGATACAAGAAGAATATATGATATCGATTTGTGATGATTTTGTTAGGAATGCATTACTTGTAAATGTGGTATAGAAAGCAGGAAATTATAAAGATGGACAAGCAGATAGAAAGAGCCGGGGATGACAATAAAAATAATATTGGTGTGTTATATGGCATCGGTGTAGGTCCGGGAGATCCCGGGCTTATGACTTTAAAGGCTATTAATACGATAAAAGCATGTGATATAATTGCAATCCCTGCAGTTTCAAAAGAGGAATGCTATGCGTACAGCATAGTGCAGGCTGTTTTACCGGAGATAGAGAAAAAACATATTATGTGCACTCCGTTTCCCATGATAAAGGACAAGGAAAAGCTTACTATATCACACAATAAGATATACTGTGACATAGTTAATGTGCTTGAAGATGGGAAAAATGTGGCAATGCTTACAATCGGCGATCCAAGCGTGTATTCGACATATATGTATATCCATAAGCGTGTCATGCAGGCAGGTTTTACGGCAGTGATGATAAGCGGTGTGCCGTCGTTTTGTGCAGCTGCAGCGCGGCTTGGCATTTCGCTTGGTGAGATGATGGATGAGATACATATCATACCGGCTTCGTATGATGTGAGGGATACTGTGGGCTATGGTGGAACCTGTGTATACATGAAATCCGGAAAGAAGCTTGCAGAGCTGATAGAAGTGCTTCGCACAGAGTCCAAAGGCGAGGCAGGTGAAGGAGCTGATATGACAGTGTATGGTGTGACCAATTGTGGCATGGAGTCTGAGCGTGTGTACAGGGGGCTGGATGAGCTTACCAAAGCAAAGGGATATCTAACAATAGTTATAGTGAAATATAGCTAAAATGGGAGTTTACTTTTTGTACATAATTACTATAATAGTATAGTGAATAGAATATATATATTTGAATATAGAAAAGAGCTGAAATATCACATGAGTATAGTGGATAGATTTGGAGAAAAAGTAGGCGAGATAGCAGAAAAAGATCCTGTCAAGGCGAGGAAGATTTTACTTGCAGGATATAGATTACAGGAAAAGAGATTAGCATTATTTCCGGATAGAAAGCTTCCGATGTCAGGGCAGTATGTGGCAAAGGTTGTCATGAATAATATCATTCAGGCACTTGCAAAGCCTGAAAATGCCGCCATGGTCAGTATTTTTGTACCGGGTGAGCTTTTGACGGCGGCAGGTCTCACACCGTATTCGGTTGAGGCCTTATCGTGCTTTATTGCAGGAACTAAATGCGAGCAGGCCTTTCTCAGACAGACTGAGAAGGAAGGTTTTCCGGAAACTATGTGCTCGTATCACAGGGTTTTTCTGGGCGCAGCCTTAAACGGCATAGTGCCGAAGCCAAAGTGCATGGTGTATACAAACCTGGCATGCGATGGCAATATGATGACATTTCCGTATCTAAAGGAAAGATATGAAATACCAAGCTTTTATATAGATGTTCCATATGAGAAGAATTATGACTCTGTTATGTATGTAGCAAAGCAGCTTAGAGAGCTTAAGAGTTTTTTGCAGGATGTCACCGGCAGAGAAATCACAGAGGAGTCTGTGAAAAAGGCTGTAGATAAGAGCAAAATTGCATCAAATAATTATTACAGGCAGCTTCACCTGAGAAAAGGACATGATATTGCGTCAACTCTCACCAATGAGCTGTATGCTCTTTTCATGTGTCATCTGCTTGCAGGAACTGATGAATCAGTCAGATATACACAGCTTCTTATGGATGATGTGAGACGTGCACCGGCAGGAGATGGCTTTCATGTACTTTGGATGCACACCATGCCGTTTTTGCAGGATGCAGTGAAGGATGTGTTCAATTACAGTGACACAATCCATATCAGCGCAAGCGATTTTATAGCGGATGGATTCAGAAGCATGGAGTCGGATGACCCATATGAGGCACTTGCCGAGAAAATGGTTTACTGCATTTATAATGGCAGCGTGAATCAGAGAATAGAGGAGGCAAAGGAGCTTGCTGACACAGTTGGAGCAGACGGTACAGTGCTTTTTGCACACTGGGGCTGCAAGAATACAATCGGTGCATCAAGCCTTATAAAGCGTTCACTCGAGTGGGAAGGGCTTCCAACCATGGTTTTAGACGGAGACGGCTGTAACCCGGCCAATGCCAGTGACGGACAGATTTCCACAAGGCTTCAGGCATTTGTGGAGATGCTTGGAGAGCAGGCACGTAATTAGAAATAAGACACCGTTTATTGTGTCAGGTGTGTGGATATTTACTATAAAACAATTTCAGGAAGTGGAAAACAGATGATACATTATGTTTGTAAATATGCTCCGGTAGAGCTGTTTAAGGGCTTTGGGCAGGAATGTGCTGTGCTTGAGGAGATGCCGGAGAATTTCGATAAATCAGATAAGATAGCTCATGCGAATCTCTGTGGATTCGGTAAATCAGTGATACAGGCTGTGCTCGAGGGCAAGGTAGAGGAGCTTGTGCTCGTGAACTGCTGTGATTCAATGCGCAGAGTCTATGATATCATAGAGAATACAAAGAAATGCAAATTCCTGTATATGCTTGATCTGCCTCATGAGGATAACGAGTGTGAAAACATAAAATTTGCACAGTCAATTCTTCGTTTGAAGAATGCGTATGAGAGATATTCGAACAGGACATTCGACAGGGAGCTTTTTATAAAGTCATTTGCAAACCCTCAATCTGAGCGCAAGCCTTACATAGGTCTTATGGGTGTGCATGTGAGCAGTATTCTTGAGAAGACAATACGTGAAAATATGCAGATGGATGTGGAAAATATGACATGCACATCCGGCAGAAATCTCATTATTTTACAGAAGGATCTTAGAAATATGGATGATGAGACTCTCTTTTTAGCATATGCAGAGAGCCTGCTCGGACAGATGCCGTGTGCCAGAATGAACAATAATACAAGAAGAAACCAGCTCTTTTTAGACCCTAGCCTTAAGGGCATCATATATCACACGATAAAGTTCTGCGATTACTATGGCTTTGAGTATGCAAGCATAAAGAATAATATTAAGGTGCCTCTTTTAAAGCTTGAGACGGATTTTACAAGCCAGAGTGCCGGGCAGCTTCTGACAAGGATACAGGCATTTGCAGAGACAATAGAGGGCTCAGATGACATGGACCCTACAAAAGGCATAAGCGAGGAGGCAAGAAGAAGGATGGAATCAGGAGTCTACTATGTAGCAGGAATTGACAGCGGCTCAACAAGCACAGATGTGGTGATACTGGATCAGGACGGAAAAATTAAATCGACAATGATTATTCCGACAGGTGGCGGTGCTATGATGAGCGCCGAAAAGAGTCTGGAGAAGGCTGTAGAAAAGGCCGGTATATCAAAGGATGATATTGTAAGGATTGTAACAACAGGATATGGACGTGCATACATCAACAGCGGTGATGACAGCATCACAGAGATTACATGCCATGCAAAGGGCGCGCATTATCTGAATCCCAACGTGCGCACAGTTATTGACATAGGCGGACAGGATATAAAGGCAATCAGTATAGATGAAAATGGTGCTGTGAAGAATTTCCTGATGAACGATAAATGTGCGGCAGGAACTGGACGTTTTCTGGAGATGATGGCAAGGACACTCGGACTTTCACTCGAGGAGATGAGCACCATGGGACTTGAGTGGAAGGAAAACATTGTGATTTCAAGCATGTGTACAGTTTTTGCAGAGTCTGAGGTAGTATCGCTGGTGGCACAGAACAAGGCTGTTTCTGATATTATCCACGGACTAAACATGTCTGTAGCTTCAAAGGTAGGCGCACTTGCAGCAAGGCTTGGGCAGGATAATCCGGGTGAGTATATGATGACAGGCGGAGTGGCAAAGAACAAAGGCATCACAAATGCACTTGAAGAAAAGCTCGGCGCAAAGCTGTATATTTGCGATGAGGCACAGCTTTGCGGAGCGCTTGGTGCAGCACTTTTTGCATATGAGAAGTGCAGGGAGGCTTAATAGAGAAGGCTTTATTTTACTCCATGATTTTTCCGTCAATACTTATTGTTACAACTTGCCATGGTATGAATTTTCCACTAGCTTGAAGAGCTTTTTTGGCCGCAATCTCCAGGCCGCCACAGCAAGGAACTTCCATTCGGACAATAGTTACACTTTGAATGTTGTTATTTTGAATAATAGCAGTCAGCTTTTCACTATAATCCACCTGATCTAATTTAGGACAACCAATTAAAGTTACCTTGTTTCGAATAAAATCCTGATGAAAGGCGGCATAAGCGTAAGCAGTACAATCAGCTGCGATTAAAAGCTTTGAGCCGTTAAAATATGGTGCATTAACAGGTGCCAGTTTGATCTGTACCGGCCAGTTTTGAAGCTTTGAACCTGAATCTGCGGTTGAAGTGGCTTTTACAGGCTCAGATGTTTCAGTTCGTCTGATCTGCATGATTTTAGATCCAGGACAGCCGGAGTGAGAGGTCATTGTCCGGTTTTTGGCAGCTATTTTTTTCTGTGCTTCTTTTACGGCTTCTTCATCATATGCAGGCGCTTCTCTCTCCTCAAATGAGATGGCTCCGGTAGGACATTCCGGGAGACAATCGCCCAGTCCATCACAGAAATGTTCTCTCACCAATTCAGCTTTTCCATCAATGATATCAATGGCACCTTCGTGGCAGGCAGATGCACAGGCACCACAGCCGTTACATTTTTCTTTATCAATCTTTATAATCTTTCTTATCATTTTTAACCTCCGTCAATAGTATTTAGCGTTTGTTTATGCTAGAATTATAGTATTATAAATACAACTAGTATGTTTGATTTCCAACAGGGAGGAACTATTTTGCAAAAATATTTATCAATCCTAAGAAACAGTCCATTTTTTAAAGGTCTAACTGATAACGAGATATTATCCATATTGCATTGTGTAAACGCAACAACAATTTCTAAAAAGCGAGATTCTTATATTTTCAGAGCAGGTGATATTACCGAAGTAATGGGGATTGTGGTGTCCGGCTGCGTCCTCATTATTCAAGAAGACATCTGGGGACATCGAAATATTTTGTCAAAATGTCACGCAGGAGATTTTTTTGGTGAGCCGTATGCCGCAAGCCAGAGAGCTATTTTAAATATCAGTGTGGTAGCAGATGAGGATTGTGAGATTATTCTCTTAAATGTCAAAAGACTTCTGATTACCTGTCCAACTGCATGTGAGCATCATCAGAAGTTGATCCGTAATCTGGTCAGTGTCCTGGCAAATAAGATACTGATTCTGAACGATAAGATCACACATGTTGGGAAGCGAACGACGAGAGATAAACTATTATCATATCTGTCGGCAGAATCTATCAGACATTCGTCGTTATCTTTTGATATTCCTTTTGATAGGCAGCAGCTGGCAGATTATCTTTGTATTGATCGTGCAGCAATGTCTACAGAGATATCAAAGTTACAAAAAGAAGGCTATCTAAAAACAAATAGAAAACATTTTGAATTGACTGTTTCTAATGACACAGATTCAGGAATAAAAATGTGACATGTGTCACAGAAAATATAGAATCAATTCAAAAGCTATTCTATAGTGCAAGAGGAGGAAGCATTAAAATGATAAATAAATTACATTTGGCAATGATTGAATTATACAGAGGGGATGCAAAGAGGATTCAACATTTTTGTAAAGTACATAGTTATGCAAAATTGATCGCAGAAACAGAAAATGTAGATAAGGAATGCTTGTTTATCATTGAAGCAGCAGCTTTAACACATGATATTGGAATTCATTTCTGCGAAGAAAAATATGGAAACTGCAATGGAAAATTACAAGAAAAAGAAGGTCCTGCAATTGCAGAAAAATTACTCCAAGAATTAGGCTTTGATCAGGATGTATCTGAGCGAGTCCAGTATTTGATTGCACATCACCATACATATAATAATATTGATGAAATTGATTACCAGATATTGGTAGAGGCTGATTTCCTGGTTAATATTATGGAGGATGGTTTATCGAAAGAAGCTGCATTAAAAGCTTATGAAAGTATTTTCAAAACAACATGCGGGAAAATGATTTGCAGGGAGATGTTTGATTTTTGCAGTTGATAATCAGACGAATATTTAGACCAGCTGTGAAGATAAAGCAGCATTTAAATACGGCAAAACAAAAGTAAGATATCACATAATAAAATGGATTTATTGCCGATATTACGGTATACTTATAAAGATAGATTTGTGACTGGAAAAGTGATCGCATGAAGAATGTGAGGTAAATTATGCTTGAAAATAAATTAGGTATTACAGATTCTACAGAATTAGCAAGAATGGAAGAAAAAATCAGTAAGCAAAAAGCGCTTGAAATGTTTGAAAGTGGCTTTTTTGAGACATTAGAACCAGGGACTTATCAAAGTCTTGCGATGATTCATCAATATCTTTTTGATGAGATTTATGATTTTGCCGGTAAATTAAGAAAGGTTAATATTTCAAAAGGAAATTTTAGATTTGCTCCGCTAATGTATTTGGAAACAGCATTACAGAGTATAGACAAAATGCCACAGTCAACTTTTGATGAAATTGTCGAAAAATATGTAGAAATGAATGTGGCGCATCCGTTCCGAGAGGGAAATGGGAGAAGCACGAGGATATGGCTTGATCTGATGTTAAAAAAAGAAATAGGATATGTGGTTGACTGGAGCAAAGTGGATAAAGAGGATTATCTGCTTGCCATGGAACGAAGCCCTATCAAAGATATCGAAATAAAGTTTCTTCTGAAAAATGCCCTTACGGACAATGTAAATGATCGAAAAATTTATATGAAAGGAATCGATCACAGTTATTACTATGAAGGTTATTATGTGTTTAAGACGGAAGATTTGACAGATACAAAGGTGTAAATTGATTTAGCGTTAGATAAGCGGAGGAATATGGATGCAGTATGTTTCAGTTGCCGAAATGGCAGAGAAATGGAATATATCGGAACGCAGTGTACGAAATTACTGTGCTCATAATCGTGTAGAAGGAGCATTTATTACCGGTAAGACGTGGAACATTCCGGAAAATGCAGAAAAACCGGAGCGTACTAATAAGAAGAGAGAAAAACAGAGAACCTTGCTGGATATTCTGCAGGAGGAAAGGAAAGCAGATTATTCCGGTGGTATTTATCATAAAACTCAGATTGAGTTGACTTATCATTCCAATCGCATGGAAGGCAGCCGTCTGACTCACGACCAGACTAGATATATTTTTGAAACCAATACCATCGGTGTAGAAAAAGAAGTGTTGAATGTGGATGATGTGATTGAAACGGCAAATCATTTTTGTTGTATTGATATGATCATTGACAACGCAAAGGCAGCATTGACGGAGAAATTGCTCAAAGAGCTTCATTTAATCCTGAAAAATGGAACCAGCGATTCCAGAAAAGATTGGTTTGCTGTTGGCGATTATAAAAAGATGCCGAATGAAGTCGGCGGTATGGATACTGCACTTCCGGAAGAAGTTGTCGATAAAATGAAAGCCTTGTTGGCAGAGTATAACAGAAAAGAAGAAAAGACTTTTGAGGATATTTTGAATTTTCATGTGAAGCTTGAGCGTATCCATCCGTTCCAGGACGGCAATGGCCGTGTGGGAAGACTGATTATGTTTAAGGAATGTCTGAAATATAATATCGTTCCATTTATCATCGAGGATAATCTGAAAATGTTCTATTATCGTGGATTGAAAGAATGGGATAATGAGAAAGGGTATCTGACAGATATTTGTCTGAGAGCACAGGAGAAATATAATGGGTATTTGGAGTATTTGAGGATTGCGTATTAAGTAGGAAAAGAGGTGTGGCTATGTCAGCGGACAAAAACTGGCAATTTGAGCTGGAAGAATATATCAAACAGGGCGAGCCTGGTCAAATCGAAAAAAGTGAAGCTTGGCAGACTGCAATCGGATTGCAGGCGATAGACGGCTTGCAAACATCTGCCTATCTGCTTGATACAGCTAAGGAACATATTGAAGGAAAAATCAGTATTGATGAAGTTCAAAAACGTATTCAGAGTTATTATGAACAGCGTGCTGATCGTACCCAAACTGAGAATGATACTGAGGAAGCAGATATTGTATCTGCAAGAATTACAAAATTGTTGGGAGAGAAAGCATTTCAATTTTCGCCAATTGAATGGCTGACCATCCATCGCAGATTGTTTGAAGATGTGTTTTCTCATGCCGGTCAAATTAGGCAGTATAATATTACGAAGAAAGAATGGGTGCTGAAAGGCGATACGGTCACCTATGCATCATGGAACAGTATTAAAGAGACACTTAACTATGACTTTACAACAGAAAAGCAGTTCTCTTATGAGGGGCTGTCTGTGGAAGAATCTGTAAAACACTTGGCAAAGTTTGCTTCGGGTATTTGGCAGATTTATCCGTTCTGTGAAGGTAATACAAGAGCAACGGCAGTTTTCATGATTAAGTATATGAAAACATTCGGATTCAAAGCGAATAACGATGTTTTTGAGAAAAATTCCTGGTATTTCCGTAACGCCTTGGTGAGGGCAAATTATAATAATTTACAGAATGGCGTTCATGTAACGACAAAGTTCTTGGAAATGTTCTTCAGTAATTTGCTTCTGGGGACGGAATATGAGCTGAAGAACCGATATATGCATGTGGATTATGCAGATACTGAAAAGTTCCAAAGTCTCAATTTGACACTTTAGAATACACTTTAGAGGAATTGGCAGTCTTGGAGCTGATTGATAAAAATCCGTTCATGAAGCAAAAAGAACTGGCTGCAGAAACCGGAAAATCTCCTTTACGGATACGAATGATGAAGAAGGTAACTAAGCAAAAAGATATAGCCATCTACTGGTTAGAAAATGAAAATCCCTTCTTCTTAATTTGTCCTTGACAAGGGGTACACTTTAAAGTATTTGAAAAAATATGCACCGCATATGATCATTGGAACAGGTGGAATAGGGGTTGGTGTGGCCATTTCTCAACCAGGTAAAATGGAGAGAGCAAAAACGTTATTTGGTGTTCAGACCATGTTTTATACTTAAAGGTTAAATTTATGGAAGGATGTGTTAAAGTGAGTTTATACTCAGAAGTAAAAGAAATAGTTAGTGATGTACAAAAATTCGGAAAGGACAATATAGAGGTCAAAAAGATTGTAGACTTATTAAAAATAGTATCGTTCTTAATAGTTTGTGCAACTTTTATAGTACAATATTGGAAATTTATGTTTGGTATTAAAGTGGAAATACTCCCAACATTTCCAATATTTTTGAATCAGTTTCTTGCTGAATATACATATGTAATTTTCGTGGGATTAATTGTTTATAAAGTTGTAGGATATACAATCTTAAGATATTTGGTAATCAGTGTGGAAATCAATTCTAATATGAAATTATTTCCTGTTCTTAATACGGTAGAAGATATTTTTGAAATAGGTACATTGTCCATTTTGTTATTAAAGTTAGTCAATAATTTGCTTTTATGTATTCATGGGATAGATGTAATAAAAAGTGCAGATAAAAAAATATATATCATATATTTAATATGTTGTTTTTACTTGTTTGTTAATTGGTTATATATAAAAAATAAAAATTATTGGTATTTTGCTGATATTAAATATACACCGTTTTTTGATTGTAATGGCAAGAGGATTGCTCAGAATGATAGTGTCATATATTATGGGAGATTATATAGTTTATATTTACTAGATGTGGAAGAATGTTCAGTATTTATAGAAGAAAAAGGAGAATGCAGAAAAAAGGAATGGTATTTATCAAAATCTAATAGTGGAATAATTCGTAAAGAAATTTCATTAGAAGATGCTGTCCGAGATGAGAAAGGAAAAATTAAAGTTTATGAGTATTGGATGGGAGAAAAAGGAAAATTATGATATATAAGCAGTTAGCCTGGTGTAGTATGGAGCGAAAGCAATGACTGCTTTTGCACTTCCCCAGTATCTAACAGGGGGCACTATTTCACAAAAGACACGTCAAAAATTTATATTGTCACACTTTGACGATGTTCAAAAAGAAATGAAAGAAGTCTGTAATTGGTAAGTTGTAAAGTTGTAAAAAGCCTTTAAATACAAGGAAATACGACAATTTAGGGAGATATAAGAACATGATAAAGGTACTTTTCATCTGCCACGGCAGCAGACAAACATATTTGAAAAAACCTTAATTTATAAGGGGATTTAAAATTGAAAGTGAGAATTTACATCAAAAATATATCATTTGAAATCCTAGAGAGTGCTTGAAATGATTGATTGGAAAGTAGTCTAGTAGATAAAAGTGTAACATGGAAGTAAAACAGTATAATACAATTTTAGATAGAGTATTTTGTTTCTGGATGTTTCTGAAGTGCTATAATGTAGCAGTGCTAAAGAACAATATATAGTGTTGTTCTGTGATTTGAAGTACGAGATGTATGGATTGGATGAAACTAAACGAAACTGAAAATGAAAGAATGATATTGTTACGAAATTGAATTTGTTACGCAAAAATGGTAATTTGGAGTGAATATCATTCAGAATAATTAAATATAAATGCAAGGGTTATATGTTTTCTTTTGTCGAGAGAAATTAAAGGGTTGGAGTCGCATCATGGGCTTCAGCCTTTTTGTTTTCTATTAAGTATGTTACATAACAAAATCATTTGTGCTGGAGTATAACAATGAAGTTATATTATGGTCAAATGCTATTTAGACCAATAAAAAGTAATAAAATGTTTAAAAAGTAATAAAATGTGTTATAATTAGAGTAATTAATATTTGGAGGTGCTAATATGAGACTAAAAGCAGAAAATGTATTTAAACCTGGAGCGTATCCGGAATATACATATGTCTCCAGGAATTATGAAAATACAGGTATATCATATGAATTACGTTTAAAGCAGGCATTGAGAACAGCGGGTTGCCTTACATCATTAATTGGACCATCAAAAATGGGAAAGACAATCTTATGCGAGAAGGTAATTGGATTTGACAACATTGTTGAAATTTCTGGTGCGGATTTTAACAGCAACACAGATTTTTGGGCAATTGTTGCTGCAAAAGTGGGGTTGCCTTATAAAGGAGAATTGACAACAGAAAGAGAGGTTAATGAAGGAAATAGTAAGGAAACAGATAGTAAAAGTGAAAAGTATGTTCTAGCGAAAGATACCGTTATTCAATATTATAAAGAGCACGATAAAGTATTAGTAATTGATGATTTTCATTATGCTTCAAGAGAGATGCAGACAAAAATGGCACAACAGCTCAAAGATGCAATTAGAAGAGAATTAAAGGTAGTCGTAGTTTCTCTTCCGCATAGGGCGGACGATGCAATTCGACAGAATGCAGATTTATCGGGAAGATTGAGTTTAATTAATATTGAAGCGTGGGAAAAAAAGGATTTAAAAGAGATTGCTTTAAAAGGATTTAAACAACTTGACATTAAGATAACAGATGAAGTTGCAGAACAGTTGGCAGTTGAATGTCTTACATCACCACAGTTAATGCAGTATATTTGTCTGAGCATTTGCACATTGTTGGAAGACAAAAATGAGCATATTGTAAATTTTGATATGTTGGAAATGGCATATAAATTTACAACGGTTAACTTTAACTATTACGATGTGGTAAATGTAATGTCTAAAGGTCCAAATCCGCGTGGAAAGAAAAGAAATTTATACAAAACATTAGATGGAAAAGAATTGGATTTGTATGGACTGATCGTGGAATCGTTAGCCAAAAATCCTCCGATTATGGAATTAGATTTTGACACAGTTTATGACAGAATCATAAACCTTATTCCTAAAACAGAAGGAAAACCGGATAGAAATTCTGTAAAAAGTCATTTAAATAATTTACAAACAATCCTAAAAGAAAAAGAAGAAATTTATAAAGCAATAGAATGGAAAGACGGAAAAGTGTATGTTTTGGATCCATTATTTTTGTTTTATCTGAGATGGGGGAGAATGAATGGATAATATGCTGAAAGAGTATATCGAAAAGTTGAAATTAGTGGATACTGTAGAGGAATATGAGGAATTTATATCGAAGCTGCACCAGATGATGAAACAAGAAACATATAAGAATGATATTGTTCAAAATATCAGGAATAAGCAGAAATATATGGTAAACAAATTTTCGAAAGAATCTACCCGTGAAAATATGTTAAAAGCAAAAGAAAATCTGTTAATCTATTTGGATAGTATTTTGTGTGAAGAGTATGAGAAATCATCACAATTTATTCAAAGGGAGCTTGAGAGATTTCTGAGGAATTTTTATTTCTTTTTAGAAGCGTTTAGGGAAGCAAAACCGGATAAGAGAGCATCACTTACCACAGAAAATTTGCAAAAAATACAGATTGAAAATGAATATGATTTACAGCATTTGCTTTATGCAGTTATAAAACCACTATGTCCAGACGCCAGAAGAGAGGTAAATGATGATTCGGGAGTTGGAACAGTTAGAAGCGATATAAAAATTCTTTCTTTAAATACAATCATAGAAGCAAAGTGTACAAGAACATCAACAAACTTAAAAAAGCTGACAGAAGAAATAGAAGCTGATATTGTACATTATAAGGCGGATTATATATTCTTTTATATCTATGACAAAGAAAAAAATATAAAAGACAGGCATGCTTTTGAAACAAATTTTAACAGGAGTTTTGATGGAAAGGAAATCAGGATTATTATTTTGCAACCTGTCAATATGTAAAGGATAAATTTGACGGGACAGAGTTGGGTGAGAAAAGGCTCAGTGTCAGCAAAAGATGAGAAAAATGAGGTGATAATATGATTACACCAAGAAAAGTAAAATTTGAAGCGAAGAAAAAGGAAAATGAAAATATTGAATTCCGTACATTTTTAAAATGTAATGCAGATGAAAAAGAATTGGATGAGCAGTTCAAAAAACTTCACGAAGAGTTGTTTGCAAAATATGACTGCAGCAGATGTAGGAACTGTTGTAAGATGTACTGCGGAAGTATTCCAGAAGAAGATTTGGAGAAAGATGCAGAATATTTAGGACTTACTAAAGAAGAACTTATAAATTCTTATTTGATAAAAAAAGAAAGTGAAAATACGTATGTAACCAAGCATCATCCGTGTGATTTTCTGGAAGAAGACGGAAACTGTAAGCTGGGAGAATATAAACCTGAGAATTGCAGGAAATATCCATATACGGATCAGCCAGAGAGGTTACATAGTTTGTACAGTGTATTGGAAACAGTAGAAGTCTGTCCGATCGCATTTGAAATATATGAGAGATTAAAAATAGAATATAGATTTCGTTATGGAAGATGAAATATGAGTAGATAGGGAGCAGAAATGTTATTAAGAGAATATTTGACAGAATATACAAAAGAAGAACTATTAGATCAGGCAAGAAGTTATGAAATCAGAAAGTGTTCAGGACTCCGAAAAGCTGATTTAATAGATAGAATTGTTGATAATTTTTGTACAGAGGAAATGCTTAGAAGCAGATTAGTATGCCTTACAAAAGAACAGATGGACTTATTTCGGAAAGCTTGTATTTCTCCTACAGCTGTTTCTGTAAATGAAGTGGTAGATGCGATGCAGCTTTACAGATACTGGATCGGATATTTTGAAGATCCAACTGATAGATTTTGCGTATTTGAAGATGTTGCTGTTGCCTTTTCTAAAATAGATGATAAAGCATTTCAATTGAAGCAATGCAGAAAAGGCTGGCTGGTAAAGTGCATACATTTCTTTATACAATATTATGAAATAGCACCAATCGAAGTTATCTATGAAATGTATAGGCAGAAAGTGAAGGACTCTATAGATGAAATGATAGAAATACTGTGGGAAATGCCGGTTGATATTGTGGAATCGTGTCTTTTTACAATGGATAAACTTGGGATGGAAGGATGGCCAAAAGAGAACCCGTTATACTCAGAAAAAGGAATATTTGTTCACTTACAGTTGTTTGAAAATGAAGAATTTGATTATTTGCTTCGACAGCAGATGGATAAAGATTTTTATATCCCCTCAGTACAGCAGATAGATGAGATATGTAGAATTGGATACGAGGCAAGTTCGTCTGCATATAAAAAACTGGAATCTTTTTTTATTAAAAAATTGAAGTTTTCTTATGAGCAGGCAGTGACAGGGTGCCTTCAGGTGTGGGCAAATAGTTATGAAGGAGAATCACCATCAAAAATTATCAATAAAATGACGGAAGCCAATATTGAATTTGAAGAGAAGATGATAAATGAATTGCTAGAGTTACTTGTGGCGGCACACAACAATACCCGAATGAAAGAGAACAGAGGGTACAAACCAAGTGAAATGGCGAGAAAAATGCCTATCGATAAAATGCCAACAATTGTTCCGGCAAGTTCTAATGCAGCTACAATTTTAAAGGATGCTGCACCGCAGTTGCAGGCTATGGGGGTACCGGTTGACTTAAATGGAAATACAGATGTTATTCAAACAAAAATGTTTCCGAGCGGGTTGAACGGGGAACCAATACGAGTAGAAAAGAAAATATATCCAAATGATCTGTGTCCATGTGGCTCAGGAAAGAAATATAAAAAATGTTGTGGAAAGAATAATTGATGCTACGGTTGCTTTTACGGGTGAAGTTTCTCGGGACATAGCACTTAATTCCATATGCCTGCATGTACAGACTTAACTGTCGGAGAACGGAGATCCTTCCTGCAAGAGTAACTTTTGTTTCTGTTTTACGCAGAGTCCCCCGTTTTCCCGCCAGTTCCTGAGTTATCACAGGAGTTTCAACCTGTTCCTGATTACAGAATTCATCAAATTTGTGAAGAATCCATTCTGCATGCTCATACTGGAAGCCTGCGTTTCTTTTTTCTGTGATCATGCTTTCGATAAATGGTGCAAAACAGCTGGTGAAACTATAGTGTCCTGACATCATACAGCCCCTCCTTCCAGAAGAAGGCTGTACTGTGTGAGGGACAGCGGACACAGACGCATCCTTTCTTCATCGAAAGAAAGATATTTCATAACACTGGTATTATCCGTATGACCAAGAGAATCCATTACCATCTGAATCCCTGCATTATTTCGTAAAAGAGTCGTTGCGAAAGTCCTGCGGAGCACATGAAAACCTTTGTTTACTACATCATACCGTTCAGGAAGAATACAGTAAAGAGAGTTGTTGCATATCTTGGTACTCATCCTGTCATAAGGTGCGTGATGATGGACGAAAACATATGGGCTGGCTGTTTCTGGTCTTCCTTTTACAAGATACCGGTAAACTGCATTTCCGGCGGCCGTAGTTAGTGGAAGTGACAAAGCGTTCTGTGTTTTATACTGGATGACAGATACCCTTCTGTTCTTCCAGTCGATATCTTTCATTTTTAAACGGACAACATCCGAGGCACGCAGTCCGAGTTCCAGCCCAACCGTAACAATCGCTGCTGTTCTCAGTTCCATTGGGGTGGAAGCTGCATGACGGTACTCATGGATTCGTTGTATCTGATCGCCACCTAGAATGTCTGTGATGCCGGCAGAACGTGCACGTTCTGAAAAGAGTGCCTGGTGAAGTCCGGTCTGTAAAAGTTTCTGTTCCTCAAGATAATAAAGAAACTGTCTGATTACCGCGAAACTTGTAGCACGTCCATATGGGGTGGCATGTTCAGCGGTAAGACTAAACAGACGGATATGGGCTATGGTCACTTTGTCAAAACCGTTTATCCCGTTTGTTATCAGGAAACGGCAGAAACGAAGACAACTGAACTTATAGTTTCTTGCTGTGGAATGACTCCGGAATTCGCGGATCAACCTATCCATAAAGCTTTTTACAGGAATACGGCACCATTCCGGGAAGGTATCAAGGATATCTATCCTGTATGTATAGCGTGTTCCTTTAAGCACAATTCCTTCCTCCGTGTACTGTTTAAAAAGCCGCAGGATACGTCTCCAGTTTTTCCAAGAATTCCCCAGGGTTCTTCTGATTTCTTCAAACCAGATCCCGGCTATTTCAGGATGATAACCTAATCCGTATCTGTAAAGAAAAAGGTATAAAGCTTTGAGGATATGTGACGAACTTTTCAACTGGGTAGTACCGTATCCAAGATCCCGGAGGACTGTTTCAAAAGCAGAGATACGTTCATGAAACTCGCAGGCAGAAAAAAGACTGCTTTTATTACGGAATTGTTCAAGAAGTGTCTGATGCTCTGATGAAAACAATTCCATACGGCCGATCTGAAAATAGATCCTGTCATCAAGCATTACACTCAGTTCCGCTGGTATTATATTAAGAGAAGCAAAAAATTCCAGCATGAATCTTGCATGGAGCAGATACATTTCCCTTGTATCTTTAGAACAATGAAAGTCTGTATGGATCAGCATATCAATCGCAGAAAAGGCAATCTCCTGTATTTCAGTTATTCCCTGCTCTGAAAGACAATACATGATCCTTGAACAGTGAACTTTTGCAATCTCAAACGATCTGTCTGTATATCTGGAACGACAGTTTTCAAGATACAGATTCAGGTAATACTTCAAAGAATCCGGAACTTTATCATAGGATGACTGGATCTGATAAAAAAGGGCATCTGGTATGGAGCCAGTAGTTTGAAAAACAATTAACTGACTGATATACTGCCGCCAGAAATAACATTTTTGCCGATTATACTTCCCCTGAATGCTTGCAATCCATTGGTCTGCTACTTCTTGAGAAAGATAAAGATTATTCTCTTCCAGATATTGGCCGAATTCCTCATAACATTGTTTGTGGGATAGCCGGCTTGAACTGCATTGTTTACGTTTGGTCAGATACGCTAATAATTGTTGCACTATGATGTTGTATTGGTTCATGAAACCACCTCCTATTTTTGATGGTTTCATTGTTCCATAAACTAATTTTTTTATCCTCATCTTTTTCAAAAAAGATACTGTAAAATCAATGTTTTTTACAAAAGATGAGGATAAAAATTTCATGTTTATAATCCTGTTACGATATAGATTTGTTTAAAACAAGTTGCATCATTCAACATGAACGA
>OGHK01000831.1_pt1 | contig 30013 bp, 29 predicted proteins | sample 1571411 | NCBI WGS metagenome assembly OGHK01 (sample SAMEA2582043, study PRJEB24529) | metagenome | biome: Human gut stool | place: China | collected 2011 | reverse complement strand
AAACAGACACTTTTTTAGATATTTAACCTGTCTACTTGACAGGGGGCATATCACTGAGCCTCGGGAGTGGTTTTTCTTTTCCTAAACGTCCTAACAAGCAATGCAACAGCCTTTTTGCTATAATAAAACCATGAATGAACTGATTAAACATAAATTGGAATTACTACCAGATAGCCCTGGTTGCTATATCCATAAAGATAAAAACGGCAAGATTATCTATGTCGGAAAGGCTAAAAATCTCAAAAATCGTGTGCGTAGCTACTTTCACGGCAGCCACAATACCAAGACAGAACTCTTGGTTTCTGAGATTGAAGATTTTGAATACATCGTTACTGGGTCAAATACAGAAGCCCTTCTTCTTGAAATCAATCTGATTCAAGAAAACATGCCAAAGTATAACATCAAGCTTAAAGATGATAAATCTTATCCATTTATCAAAATTACGGTGAATGAGCAGTACCCACGCTTGATGATTACCCGTCAAATCAAAAAAGATGGTGCCATGTACTTTGGCCCTTACCCTGATTCAGGGGCAGCGACAGAAATCAAACGTCTGCTAGACCGCATTTTCCCATTTAAAAAATGTACCAATCCAGCTAATAAAGTTTGCTTTTATTACCATTTAGGTCAATGTAAAGCTCATACCATCTGTCATGTGGACCATGATTATTTTGTTGAAATGGCGCAAGACGTCAAGAATTTTCTTGATGGCAAAGACAATAAAATCGTCGATGGCTTGAAAGACAAAATGCAAAAAGCGTCAGACATGATGGAATTTGAACGCGCAGCTGAATACCGTGATTTATTGCAAGCCATCTCAACCCTTCGTACTAAGCAACGTGTCATGAACCAAGATATGATGGACCGTGATATTTTTGGTTATTATGTCGACAAAGGTTGGATGTGTGTTCAGGTCTTCTTTGTTCGCCAAGGAAAACTCATCCAACGTGATGTCAATATGTTCCCGTATTACAATGACCCAGAGGAAGATTTCTTAACCTATGTCGGACAATTTTACCGCGACAGCAAGCATTTTATTCCAAAAGAAATCTTTATTCCTCAGGACATTGACGAAGAATTAGTTAAAGCAGTGGTAGATACTAAGGTCATTAAACCGCAACGCGGTGAGAAGAAACAGCTGGTCAATCTAGCCATAAAAAATGCGCGTGTCAGCTTGCAACAAAAATTTGACTTGCTTGAAAAAGATATCCGCAAAACACATGGCGCTATTGAAAATATCGGTGAATTGCTCAATATTCCAAAACCTGTGCGCATTGAAGCTTTTGATAACTCAAATATTCAAGGAACAAGCCCAGTTGCTGGGATGGTTGTTTTTGTTAATGGAAAACCAAGTAAGAAAAATTACCGCAAATTTAAGATTAAAACTGTGGTTGGACCAGATGACTATGCCAGCATGCGCGAGGTCATTTATCGTAGATACAGTCGTGTCATGAAAGACGGTCTGACACCACCAGATTTGATTATCATCGATGGTGGTCAAGGTCAGGTTAATGTTGCGCGTGATGTCATTGAAAATAAACTTGGACTCGATATTCCAATCGCTGGTCTGCAAAAAAATGACAAGCACCAAACGCATGAATTACTCTTTGGTGACCCATTAGAAGTTGTCGAATTGCCACGAAATTCTGAAGAATTCTTCTTGCTTCAACGTATCCAAGATGAGGTTCACCGATTTGCCATCACCTTCCACCGTCAACTACGTTCCAAAAATTCATTCTCATCAAAACTCGATGGTATTGCTGGCTTGGGACCAAAACGCAAGCAATTACTCATGAAACACTTTAAGAGCTTGCCAAATATCCAAAAAGCCGATGTTGAGGATATCATCAATTGTGGCATTCCACGAAATGTTGCCGTAGTTGTTAAGGAAAAATTGGCTGAAGAGAAAGCGGATGTTAACCATTAAACCGATTACTGAAGAATTTGCTGTTTGCCAAGTTGAGGATTATTCACAAGTTAATCTGGAAAATCCTGGGGCAACAGATGACGAAAAATCACTTGTTTGTCCGATTGCACTTGTCCCTGAAAATGCTTTGACTGTTGATAAGACTTGGTCAGTTTTTCGAATCGAGGGTGTTTTAGACTTTTCTTTGATTGGCATTTTATCAAAAATTTCAAGTCTTTTAGCAGAAAATAATATTGGTATTTTCGCTATTTCAACTTATAACACAGACTACATTTTAACGAAAACAGCGGATTTTCAAAGAGCGTTGCAAGTGTTAAAAGAGGCAAAATACACGATTTTAGAGTTATAAATAGGGAATTTAAGGAGAGAAAAAATGAAAATTTTAGTTGTCGGTTTGGGAGTGATTGGGACAACGTATGCTTATCTTTTTGAGAAAGCTGGCCATGAAGTAGAACATTTTATCCGAGAAGATAGTGATAAGAATAGTATTGAAATGTTAGAGGTTGACTTACTTGACGGACGAACGGATAAGTACGGAAATCAAGTTAGAGATACTTATGATGTCAAGCATTGTTCTCAAAAGGTTTATGATTTTATTTTTGTTAGTGTACCATCTGGTAGAATAGAGGATGTTATTGAAAGCCTTGATAATTCACAGATTAGAGGGACAATTATTCTTGCCTGTGGTGTTTGGGAAAATAGAGAATCACTTGACACTCTTATGAGCGGACATGATTACCTGTTAGGTTATCCTGTTGCTGGTGGTAAGTGTTCTTCGTTTTAAGCCTAGCACAGTTATCACAATTGCAGAGCGAAAAGATTGATGAGTATTACAATACTAAATACCCAATTCAACGTAAGAAGCACACCTTTATCTGGGAAAATCCTGCCGATGTGCGAGCAAGCTTTTACGACTCAGATAAATTTAAAATGCTGGATATTGTGTCAAAATCAACGCCAGATTACTTGCCGGCTGACAAATCAAACAAAGAAAACAAGTATGTCTTGTATGAAGAATTTGTCTTAGGGCATACCGATTTATTCAAAAAAACACAAGGAGATAATGAGCTAACCTTCACTTGGTATGCAGATACCAGCGATTGGGCGATTATCCCAGCTGTTAAGTATAAGGATACTGAGTTGACGCTTAACGGCAAAAAACTGAACGATAAGGATTATTCTTTGTCTGGTATTGGCACACCAACCGTGATGCAAAAAGCAGGAAAAAACACGCTAACCATTACCTACCACATCAGCACTTGGTTTAAGGCATTGATTGTCGTGAACATCCTCTCATGGCTAGCAACCCTAGCTTACCTCATTAAGAAAAAAAGATGAAATAATAACTGAAAACCAGAACTCAAGTTCTGGTTTTTCTTTTTAAGTCGACTTAATTTTTGGATCAGCAACCGTGCAAAATAGCTGTAAACTCTTCCAAAAAATGATAAAATAAAAGAGCATAGAATTAAAAAAGGAGGGTCGCTTATGAAATTTATAGAATTGAACAAAAAGCGCCATGCCATCAAAACTTTCAATGACAAACCCGTAGACTATAAAGATTTGCGTACTGCTATTGAAATTGCTACCTTAGCACCTAGTGCTAATAACATTCAACCATGGAAATTTGTGATTGTTGAAGAGAAAAAAGCAGAACTGGCTGAACATCTCCCAGATATTAACAAAAAACAAGTTGAAGAAGCTCAATATGTCGTGGCACTCTTTACAGATACTGATTTAGTGCAACGCTCTCGCAAGATTGCTCGCATTGGTGTCAAATCATTGGACAATGCCAAGCTAGAATATTATATGGAAACTTTGCCAGCACGTTATGAAGAATATGATGACAAACGTAAAGGCGAATACCTAGCACTCAATGCTGGTATTGTTGCGATGAATCTGGTTCTAGCATTGACTGACCAAAATATCTCATCAAATATTATTCTTGGTTTTGATAAATCTCTGCCAAATGATATTCTAGAAATTGACAAACGTTTCCGTCCAGAACTTTTGATAACAGTTGGTTACAGCGATGATAAACCAGAACCAAGTTATCGTTTGCCAGTGGATGAAATCATCGAACGTCGATAAGCAGAACTTTTTAAGCTTTATGCATAAAACTTAGTGAAGAATTTACCAAACTAGGTTTACAAATCTTAAAATATGAGTTACTATTGGTAAGTTGGCTCAAAAGATAAAATGACGTAGCTTTTCTGTGAAAGAGAAGCTACATTTATGGAGGAGTTATAAGAAATGACAGTAGACTTTAAAGCAGAAGTTGAAAAACGTAAAGATGCCATGATGGAAGACCTCTTTGCACTTTTGCGCATCAACTCTGAACGTGATGACAGCAAAGCTGATAAAGAGCACCCATTCGGACCTGGTCCAGCAAAAGCTTTGGAACACTTCCTTGCAATGGCTGAACGCGATGGTTACAAAACTCGTAATATCGACAACTACGCTGGTGACTTTGAATTTGGTGAAGGTGACGAAGTACTTGGTATCTTTGCTCACTTAGACGTTGTGCCAGCAGGTAGCGGTTGGGATACAGATCCTTACGAACCAGTTATCAAAGACGGACGTCTTTATGCGCGTGGATCATCAGATGATAAAGGTCCTACAATGGCATGTTACTATGCCCTAAAAATCATCAAAGATCTTGGTCTTCCAGTATCTAAACGTGTTCGTTTCATCGTTGGTACTGACGAAGAATCAGGTTGGGGCGATATGGAATACTATTTCGCACATAACGGTTTGAAAGATCCTGATTTTGGATTCTCTCCAGATGCTGAATTCCCAATCATCAACGGTGAAAAAGGTAACATTACTGAATATCTTCACTTCGCAGGTGAAAACAACGGTGCTTTCACTTTGAATACTTTTGAAGCTGGTCTTCGTGACAACATGGTTCCAGAATCAGCAACAGCAGTATTTACAGCAGACAGCACTTTAGCTGAACTTCAAGAAAAACTTGCTGCTTTTACGACTGCTGAAAATCTTAAAGCTGAGCTTGTTCAAGAAGGTGACGCTTTCCGCGCTACAGTAATCGGTAAATCAGCTCACGGTTCAACTCCAGAACTTGGTCTTAACGCAGCAACTTACCTTGCTAAATTCTTGGATCAATTTGCCTTTAACGGTGCTGCTAAAGTTTACCTTGACACAACAGCTAACGTGCTTCACCAAGACTTTGCTGGTGAAAACCTTGGTGTTGCTTACACAGATGCTAAAATGGGTGCCCTTAGCATGAACGCTGGTATCTTCAAATTTGACCGCAACTCAGATGACAACACAATCACACTTAACTTCCGTTACCCACAAGGTACTGATTCTCAAACAATCAAAGCTGAACTTGAAAAACTTAATGGAGTAACTAAAGTGACTCTTTCAGATCACGAACACACTCCACACTATGTTCCAGCTGATGATCCATTGGTATCAACACTTCTTTCAGTTTACGAAAAACAAACTGGTTTGAAAGGTTACGAACAAGTTATCGGTGGTGGTACATTTGGTCGTCTTCTTAAACGCGGTGTTGCCTTCGGTGCTATGTTCCCAGACTACGTGAACACAATGCACCAAGCAAATGAATTCGCAGATGTTGAAGATCTTTATCGTGCAGCTGCTATCTACGCTGAAGCACTTTACGAATTGATCAAATAATACAGAAAAAAGAAGAGGGCTTTTGCGTTAACAAAAGACTCTTCTTTATTTTTTAGGAAGAAGTGATTGTATGGATAGCCTTGAACAATTAGTGGCTGATATTATGGCTGATGAGCAAAATGCCTCATACACCGAGCAAGGTATTAAGCCACTTTTTACCGTTCCAAAAACCGCTCGTATCAATATTGTTGGGCAAGCTCCTGGTATTCGAGCGCAAGAATCGGGACTTTATTGGAATGACCCGAGTGGGGATAATTTACGAAAATGGTTAGGCGTTGACCGTGAGACTTTCTATAATTCAGGACTTTTTGCGGTGGTACCAATGGATTATTATTTCCCAGGTAAGGGAAAATCAGGTGATTTAGCGCCGCGAAAAGGTTTTGCAGATAAATGGCACAAGCGTACCCTAGCTTTAGCACCCAATATTGAGTTGCATATTTTAGTTGGTTCTTATGCGCAACGCTATTATTTGAAGCAAAAATCCTCAGCTAAGCTTACGGATACCGTCAAACACTATAAAGACTATTTGCCAGAATTTTTCCCATTGGTGCACCCATCGCCACGAAATAACATTTGGCAGCGCAAGAATCCATGGTTTGAAGAAGAAGTTATCCCAGACCTTCAAAAGCGTGTCAAAGCTATTTTAGAAAAATAGGTATTAAAAAATTCGCCATCGTCTGGCGAGTTTTTCTTATTTTCCAAGACAGAATTGTGTGAAGAGTTTTGTGATGAGCTCGTCTGGTGCGGCTTCACCAGTGATTTCTCCAAGAATTTCCCAACAACGTGTCAAGTCAATTTGTAGAAGGTCAACTGGCATACCAGCTTCAAGTCCTTCGTTGACTGATTGCAAGCTTTGTACAGCTTTTTCAATCAAACCGATGTGGCGAGCATTTGAAAGGTATGTTGCATCTTTTTCAACGATACCAGCGTTCTCAAAGAAGAGTTGGTTGATACGTTCTTCAATCAAATCAATGTTTTGATTTTTAAGAACTGAAATGCGAATCACATCATCAGGCAACTCATCAGCTTCAATTTTTTCTGGTAAATCAGTTTTATTAAGTAAGATAATGCGGTTGCTATCCTTGCTGAGTTCAAGAAGAGCACGGTCTTGGTCAGTTAGCGGTTCAGAGCTGTTAAGAACAAGAAGAACCAAATCAGCTTCCTCAAGAGCTTTTTTAGAACGTTCCACACCGATTTTTTCAACCACGTCATCTGTTTCACGAATACCAGCGGTATCGACCAATTTTAAAGGCACCCCTTTGATGTTGACGTATTCTTCAATCACGTCACGAGTTGTTCCTTCGATGTCAGTAACGATAGCTTTGTCTTCACGAAGCAGATTGTTCAAAAGACTTGATTTCCCAACGTTTGGACGACCAATGATAGCAGTTGACAAACCTTCGCGAAGGATTTTACCACGTTTTGCAGTAGCCAAGAGATTTTCCAAAAGAGTTTGGAATTCTTGTGTTTTTTCACGAATAAGAGCTGTTGTCATTTCTTCTACGTCGTCGTACTCAGGGTAATCAATGTTTACTTCAACTTGAGCTAATGTATTAAGGATTTCTTGACGCGTATCGTTGATGAGCTTTGAAAGCGAACCATCTAGCTGTTTGACAGCAATATTCATTGCTTTGTCAGTCTTAGCACGGATAATATCCATAACGGCTTCCGCTTGAGTCAAGTCCACACGACCATTCAAGAAAGCACGTTTGGTAAATTCACCAGGTTCAGCCAGACGAGCGCCTTGACGAAGAAGGAGTTGCAAGATTTCGTTAGTAACAGCAACCCCACCGTGCGTATTAATCTCAATGACATTTTCACGTGTGAACGTTTTTGGTGCCAACATGACAGAGACCATAACCTCATCAAGAATTTCATCATTATCAGGATCAACAATGTGCCCGTAATTAATCGTATGTGAGGCAACTTTTGACAAATCTTTACCACGATAAACTTTTTGGGCAATAGCTAGCGCGTCAGTCCCAGAAAGTCGGACAATTCCGATAGCCCCTTCCCCTAAAGGTGTTGAAATCGCAGCAATTGTGTCGAATTCTTTTGTAATCATTTATGTCATTCCAATCTAATTTTTCAAAAAATATCATATTTAATTGTAACGCAAAAAATTTTTTCAAGCAATAGAAGAGGGCTGAAAGTAAAGGAGCAGAAAAGCGATTTTTGAGTAATCCATTGTAGCGAAAACACCCTAAATCATGATATAATAGTTAGTTGAAAATAGGTAATTTTTGTTTTACATATAAATTTAGGTGAGGTTGTTATGGAAAAACTTAAAAAAATGGCTGGTGTTACAGCTGCTCAGTATGTGAAAGACGGCATGGTCGTTGGACTTGGAACTGGTTCAACAGCATATTTCTTCGTTGAAGAAATCGGTCGTCGTATGAAAGAAGAAGGTCTTAAAGTTGTCGGTGTGACAACTTCAAGCCAAACAACAGCTCAAGCAGAAGGCCTTGGTATTCCTTTGAAAGCTGTTGATGATATCGATGTTATCGATGTAACTGTCGACGGTGCTGATGAAGTAGATAAAAACTTCAACGGTATCAAAGGTGGCGGCGGTGCTCTTCTTATGGAAAAAATCGTTGCTACACCAAGTAAAGAATACATCTGGGTTGTTGACGAATCTAAAATGGTCGACACACTCGGTGCTTTCAAATTGCCAGTTGAAGTTGTGCAATATGGTGCTGACCGCATTTTCCGTGAATTCGAGAAAAAAGGTTATAAACCATCATACCGCATGGCAAACGGCGAACGCTTTGTCACTGATATGAAAAACTATATCATCGACCTTGACCTTGGTGCTATTAAAAATCCAGTTGAACTTGGTAAAGAATTGAAAGCCATGGTCGGTGTTGTTGAAGACGGTCTCTTCAATGGTATGGTTAACAAAGTTATCGTTGCTGGTAAAGACGGCGTTAAAATTTTAGAAGCTAAATAAAGAAAGTTTACAGGAGATGGTTTGACTAAGAATAGCCGATAGTCTCCTGTTTGCTATGTTATCGCAAAAAATCAAATTATTATTTCTAATCCTGCATACCTTGCAGTTGATTAGGAGGTTTTGGGTGCCAACCGTAACCACCCTAGAGTAGGAAAACTATGTCAACATTTAATCGTATTCACCTTGTCGTACTTGATTCAGTCGGAATTGGTGCAGCACCAGATGCCAATAACTTTGTCAATGCTGGTGTTCCTGATGGTGCGTCAGACACACTTGGTCACATTTCAAAAACAGTCGGACTTAATGTTCCAAACATGGCTAAAATCGGTCTTGGAAATATTCCTCGTGAAACTCCTCTAAAAACTGTTCCAGCTGAAGTTCAACCAACTGGTTATGCGACTAAACTAGAAGAAGTTTCTCTTGGTAAAGACACAATGACAGGTCACTGGGAAATCATGGGTCTTAACATTACAGAACCATTTGATACATTCCTTGATGGCTTCCCTGAAGAAATCTTGACAAAAATCGAAGAATTTTCAGGACGTAAAGTCATTCGTGAAGCTAACAAACCATACTCAGGAACAGCGGTTATCGATGATTTCGGTCCACGTCAAATGGAAACAGGTGAGTTAATCATCTATACATCAGCTGACCCTGTTCTTCAAATTGCTGCGCATGAAGATGTTATTCCAGTTGAAGAACTTTACAAAATCTGTGAATTTGCTCGTTCAATCACACTAGAACGTCCAGCACTTTTAGGTCGTATCATTGCACGTCCATACGTTGGAGAACCTGGAAACTTCACACGTACAGCTAACCGTCGTGACTATGCATTGTCACCATTTGGACCAACTGTTCTTAACAAATTGGCTGATGCTGGTATTTCAACTTACGGTGTTGGTAAAATCAATGATATCTTTAATGGCTCAGGTATCACAAACGATATGGGACATAACAAATCAAACATGCACGGTGTTGATACTCTTCTTAAAACAATGCAGTTGCCTGAATTCACAAAAGGTTTGTCATTTACAAACCTAGTGGACTTCGACGCGATATATGGTCACCGTCGTAACGCTGCTGGTTACCGTGACTGTCTTGAAGATTTCGACAAACGCATGCCTGAAATCTTGGAAAACATGAAAGAAGATGACCTTCTTTTGATTACGGCAGACCACGGTAATGACCCAACTTACACAGGTACAGACCACACACGTGAATATATCCCATTGTTAGCTTACAGTCCAGCCTTCAAAGGCAATGGTATCTTGCCAGTCGGACACTTCGCTGATATCTCAGCAACAATCGCCGAAAACTTTGGCGTTGAAAAAGCGATGATTGGTCAATCATTCTTAGATAAATTAGTATAAGAGGTAATACATGTCTACAATTATTGAAAAAATTGAAGAAGCACGTCAGTTTTTAGTCTCACAAGCTTGTGATGCTCCAGAATTCGGACTTATCCTAGGTTCAGGTCTTGGTGAACTTGCCGAAGAAATCGATAATGCAGTTGTCATTCCTTACGAAAAAATCCCAAATTGGGGTAAATCAACAGTAGCAGGTCACGCAGGTCAATTGGTTTACGGTGATCTTGGTGGTCACAAAGTCCTTGCTCTTCAAGGCCGTTTCCACTTCTACGAAGGGAACCCAATGGAATTGGTAACTTTCCCAGTGCGCGTGATGAAAGCCCTTGGTTGTAAAGGTCTTATCGTAACAAACGCTGCGGGTGGTATCGGCTTTGGTCCCGGTACTTTGATGGCTATTTCAGATCATATCAATATGACAGGTCAAAACCCATTGATTGGGGCTAACCTTGATGACTTCGGACCACGTTTCCCAGATATGTCAGATGCTTATACAGCAGACTACCGTGCCATTGCTCACAAAGTTGCTGAAAAAATCGGTATCAAACTTGACGAAGGGGTTTACCTTGGTGTGTCAGGTCCTTGTTATGAAACACCTGCAGAAATCCGCGCTTTCCAAACACTTGGTGCAGACGCTGTTGGTATGTCAACAGTTCCTGAAGTTATCGTTGCCGCTCACTCAGGTTTGAAAGTCTTGGGAATTTCTGCTATTACAAACCATGCAGCTGGTTTCCAAAGTTCACTTAACCACGAAGAAGTGGTTGCTGTAATACAACAAATTAAAGAAGATTTCAAAACACTTGTTAAAGCTGTCTTGACAGAATTATGATTCAGTATTAGTATTTAATACTATCATACAAATTAAGAGAGGTGTATTATGCAAATTCATTTTATCGTTCATGAAGCTTTTGAAGCACCAGGTGCTTACTATGATTGGGCTATTAAACGTGGTCATGATGTGACAATGACAAAGCTTTATCAAGGTGAAAAATTGCCAAAAGATAGTTCAGGTATTGACCTACTAATTGTTATGGGGGGACCGCAGAGCCCTCGTACGACAGTAGAAGAATGCCCGCATTTTGATGCTCAAGCTGAAATAGCTTTGATTAAAGATGCTATCGCACATGATAAACGCATCATTGGTGTTTGTCTTGGCGCACAGTTACTGGGTGAAGCTTATGGCGCACCAGTTGAACATAGTCCTGAGAAGGAGATCGGAAATTTTCCGATTTCCTTGACTCAGGCTGGTAAAACTGATAAACGTTTGACATATTTTGGTAAGACGGTGACTGTTGGTCATTGGCACGGTGATATGCCAGGCATGACAGAAGGGGCGCAAATTCTTGCCGCTAGTCAAGCTTGCCCACGACAAATCATCAAGTATAGTGACAAGCATTACGCTTTTCAATGTCATTTGGAATTTTCAAAAGACATGGTTCAGGATTTACTGGCTCAAGAAGTTGATTATGATGAACAAGTTGCCGCACACCCTTATATCCAGACAAAACAAGAAATTTTAACTTATGATTATTCTCAGATGAATCATTTGTTAGAACAATTTTTAGATGCTTATACAAAATAATCGATTTCAAAATTTCAGCTATTGTTTACGTTTTGGAGTAGTTTTACTGGCAACTAGTGTGGTGGCTGGTTTAGGTGGTATCTTACTTCATGAATTTTTAGAAATGGTCGAGCAAGTTGTTTTAGGACATGGTGAAGAGACAAAAGTGCTAGCTATTTCCCAAAGACAATTCTTGATGATTGTGATTGCAGGGATGGTCTCTGCGCTTATCTGGTATGTGCTTCAACGAAAAAATCGTCGTCTTATCTCAGTTAAATCTCAGATGAAGGCTGATAATCCTTGCTCTGAACGCCCAGCTTTAGGGATTCACTTGATGAATATTTTCTTACAGGTAGCTTCGGTTGGTGCGGGATCTCCGATTGGAAAAGAAGGAGCGCCACGAGAGCTTGGGGCTCTTGGAGCAGGTCGTATCTCTGATTATATGCATTTGAACTTGCCTGATAGACGCCTTGCAATTGCTTGTGGGGCCTCAGCTGGTCTCTCAGCAGTTTATCAAGTACCAATTGCTAGCATCTTTTTTGCTTTTGAGACTTTAGGTGTTGGGCTCTCATTGATGAATGTTATGGCTGTGTCTCTGACAAGTATTTTTGCTAGCCTTATTGCAGGACTTGTTATATCAGATGCACCACTTTATCATGGAGGTCAAATTTCGCTCAATCTTGCCACTTGTCTGCTGGCAGTGTTAGTAGCTGTGTTGATTACCCCTCTTGCAGAAGTTTTTCGACGTCTAACCCAAAAAGCTCAAGTTGGCAAAGAGACTCATGAAGCCATCTTATGGAAGTTACCTTTAACTTTCTTACTTTTAGCTAGTGTTGCCCTCTATTTTCCAGAGATTTTGGGGAATGGCGGAGCTTTGGCACAAGCTGTTTTTGATGGCATGACTTTATCTTATGCTATTCCTATTCTTATCATCAAAGCTTGTCTTGTCTTATTGACGCTAAAAAATGGTGCATACGGAGGTACATTAACACCATCGTTTTCAATGGGGGTAGTTTTAGGATTTCTATTTGCTGTGCTTTGTCAGTTAGCTTTTCCAGATATTTCGATGAACTCAGCCATGTTAATTGGTTCATGTGTCTTCTTGGCCATTACTATGAATGCCCCTTTGACAGCAGTTGGACTAGTTGTCTCATTTACAGGACAAAATTTACAAGCCTTGCCAGTCTTGTTAATCGCAGTAGCGCTAGCTATTGTCATCAAAAAAATTATTGAACTTATTGAAAGGAATTTTTATGTCAATCCATATCGAAGCCAAACAAGGCGAAATCGCAGATAAAATCTTACTTCCGGGAGACCCACTCCGTGCAAAATTTATCGCAGAAAACTTCCTAGAAGATGCTGTTTGCTTTAACAACGTCCGTGGTATGCTTGGTTCCACAGGGACTTACAAAGGTGAACGTGTCAGCGTTATGGGAACAGGTATGGGAATGCCTTCAATCTCAATCTATGCGACTGAACTTATTCAATCATACGGTGTTAAAAAATTAATCCGCGTCGGAACAGCTGGCTCACTTAATAAAGACGTTCACGTGCGTGAACTTGTCCTTGCGCAAGCAGCCGCAACAACATCAAGCATGATTAAAAACGAATGGCCACAATACGATTTCCCACAAATCGCAGACTTCACATTGCTTGATAAAGCTTACCACATCGCTAAAGACCTTGGTATGACAACACATGTTGGTAGTGTTTTGTCAGTTGATGCCTTTTACTCTGATTTCGCAGAAAACAACATCAAACTTGGTCAACTTGGCGTGAAAGCCGTTGAGATGGAAGCAGCTGCACTTTACTATCTCGCTGCCAAACACGGTGTTCAAGCACTTGGTATCATGACAATCTCTGATAGCTTGGTTGCTGACGAAGACACAACAGCTCAAGAACGCCAAACAACTTTCACAGACATGATGAAAGTTGGTCTTGAAACTCTTATTGCAGATTAATGCAAGAAATATATGAAACAATAGACATCCTTTTGGATGTCTATGCTTATAATCACGCTTGGAAAATAGCAGAGCAGCACAGCGATTTTCCAGCGCAAAGTCGCTATCTTTTAGAAATGTTAAAAGAGCGTAGGGAACTTAACGTTGACTTTGCTTTTTCACATCCAGCAGAAAATCAAGCAATTTTAGCCAATTATGGCGTTTCACTCATTAGCAATGCGTATGAGGAAGAAAAATTAGCAAATTATATTATGGATTTGGAAGCTAAGGTGAAAAATGGTAATATCATTGATTTTGTCCGCTCAGTTAGTCCTATTCTATACAGACTTTTTTATCGCTTAGCAAAGCGTGAGATTCCTAATCTAGAAGAGTTTATCCATGATGCTAAAAATGATCAGTATGATACTTGGCTTTTTACAGAAATGAAGCAGAGCGACTATCCTATTTTTTATAAGTATTTGGTGATTCGCCGTGATGCAAAGGTGACGTCTCGTAGTTTAGCAGAGCTCTTGCAATACAGTCAGTTGCCAGATCATATTAAAAACTTAATCACAGAGCTTCGTCAATTTGAGAAATCTGTCCGAAACCCTCTTGCTCATCTGATTAAACCATTTGATGAAGAAGAACTTCATCGCACAACGAATTTCTCATCGCAAGCCTTTCTAAATAAAATCATTGATTTAGCCATTTATGCAGGCGTTAAATATGACACAAAGGCCTTCTATTTTGACAAAATCAATGAGATAATAAAGCATGAATTAAGACAATGAAGTATAAAAAGTTCTTGGACTCTGTCCAAGAACTTTTTATTTATCAAATTGTACTTCTTCAAGTAGATAATCGATAAAACGTTCACCCATTTTTGAAAAATTAGCCTTTTCGTGGCGAATGTAGACAATATCAATCATATCTTCAACGTCAAGAGGAATTGATACGATGTCATTGCCATTAAGGTTGCTATTTAAGATACCTGTAGCGATAGTGTAGCCGTCAAGACCAATCAAGAGATTGAAAAGCGTCGCACGGTCACTGACAACGATTGATTTTTTATGTGGGATTTGTGATAAGATTTCTTCAGAGAAGTAAAAAGAGTTGTGAATTCCTTGATCGTAGCTAAGGTAAGGAAATTCTTCCAAATCTTCCATAGTCACCAGTGTCTTTTCAGCTAGCGGATTATTTTTGCTGACAAAAATGTGCGGACGAGTTTTGAAAAGACTGGTATAAGTCAAATGATTGTCATCAAACATCTTTGTCAAGACATCACGGTTGTAGCTGTTTAGAAAAAGCACCCCGATTTCAGAACGAAAATTTTTGACGTCATCAATGATTTCGTATGTTCGGGTTTCACGAAGAAAAAGCTCATAGCGTGTCATGTCTGTCTTTTTCAGAAGTGAAACAAAAGCATTCACCACAAAAGCATAGTGCTGCGCAGAGACGCTAAAGAGCTCACGGTTGGTGTTTTTGCTCTTGTAACGTTCCTCTAAAAGCGCCGTCTGCTCAAGTATTTGGCGCGCATAAGAAAGAAACTCAACCCCGTCTTTTGTCAGAGTGATTCCCTTAGGATTACGAATAAAAATCTCAATCCCCATCTCGTGTTCCAGGTCACGAACGGCATTTGACAAACTTGGCTGAGTGATGAAGAGTTGTTTTGCAGCCTCGTTCATACTGCCCGTTTCCACGATTTTAACGATGTAGTGTAATTGTTGTATTCTCATAGCCTTAGTTTAGCTCAAAATCGCAAATCCCGCAAGTAGTGGAAATGTAGTAGATGTGAAAGCGATAAAAAAATGAAATTTTCAATTAGAAGTTTAGACAAAAATAGAATGATTTTTTCTAATGATTGCGCTTGCCGTTTTAATAGTGGGAATAATGTTTTTTTTGGAAATATTCTCTAAAAATGGACAAAATTTTAAAAATGTACAAAAAACAACATCTAAAACCGAATAATTACATAAAGATGACTTTTTTCGAAAATGTAACCAAAACGTAACAAGTGCATAAAATGGTATTTTTAAAGGCGGTAAAACGTTGTCAAAACTAATATTTATTAAAAGTATAAGAATTATCATGTAAAGTTTCAGATTTTTTTGAAATTGCAATAACTCTTATAAAGTGCTAGAATAAGAACGTTAACAATTAATTAGGAAGCGGAGATTTATTAAAATGCCGACTCACTCACATCATCATGATAGTTACCATGGTCACCATCACAGTAGTCATCACAAGCATCATAAGAGCTCACGGCGGCGCTCTCGGTTTGCTGATTTGAAGATTGTGAATGCGGCGCTTTTAGTCTTGTATGCTGTGCTTGCTGGTCTTGCCACTTATATGATGTATGCGCATCATATCTTGGCATTTAGACATCTTAATGTTGTTTATACTATTATATTAGTAGCTATTTTTGTTTTGTGTTTAATATTGAGCATTCTTAAAAAGAGCAGGGTTCTAACAACAGTCCTTTTGGTTGTCTTCTCAATCATTGCTGCAGTTTCCCTCTTTGCCTTTAAGTCTTTGGTTGATGTGGCACATAATATGAATGAGACGGCTTCTTACTCAGAAATTGAGATGAGTGTGGTTGTTCCAAGCAATAGCTCAGTTAATGATGTATCTGACCTCACAAGTGTTCAAGCACCGACAGATGCTGACGGTAGCAATATCAATGAACTCTTGTCTCACATTAAGTCAGAAAAGGGAGTAGACTTAGCGACAGAAAAAGTTGATTCTTATCAAGCTGCTTATGAGAACTTAGTTAATGGCTCAAGCAAGGCTATGGTCTTTAACAGTGCTTATTCAAGCTTGCTTGAAATGTCTTACGAGAATTTCCAATCAAATCTTAAGACTATCTATTCTTATAAGATTAAGACAAGTATCAAAGACGAAGCCAAAGCACATGATTCAAATGTCTTTAACATTTACATCAGTGGTATTGATACATATGGTTCTATCTCAACCGTATCGCGTTCAGACGTCAACTTAATCTTAACAGTCAATATGAATACTCATAAGATCTTGATGACGGAAACGCCTCGTGATGCTTATGTTAAGATTCCAGATGGTGGCGCTGATCAATACGATAAATTGACCCACGCTGGTATCTATGGTGTTGAAACCTCAGAGAAGACTCTTGAGAATCTCTATGGTATCACCATTGACTACTATGCTCGCCTTAACTTTGATTCCTTCTTGAAGTTAATTGATGCACTAGGTGGTATTACGGTTTACAATAGTCAGGCCTTTACAAGCCTTCATGGTAATTATGAATTTCCAGTTGGAAATGTAACACTTGACTCAGATAAAGCTCTTGGTTTTGTTCGTGAACGTTATAGCCTCGAACATGGAGATTATGACCGCGGTAATAATCAAATGAAGGTCATCCAAGCTATCCTTAACAAATTGACTTCATTAAACTCAGTTTCTAATTACTCAACGATTATTTCGAATGTTCAAGATTCTATCCAGACTGATATGAAATTAGATACCATGATGAAGTTAGTCAATACTCAATTGGACTCAGGTAAGAAATTTACTGTAACCTCACAAGAAGTAACGGGTACAGGTTCTACTGGTGAGTTGACTTCGTATGCGATGCCATCATCAAGTCTTTATATGATTAAGCTAGATGATGCAAGTGTGGCAAAAGCTTCGCAAGCCATCAAGGATGTCATGGAAGGTAAGTAATAGATGATAGATATTCACTCGCATATTGTTTTTGATGTAGACGATGGACCATCTACTATTGAAGAAAGTTTAGCCCTTATCGGTGAAAGTTATCGCCAAGGAGTGCGGACCATTGTCTCAACTTCACATCGTCGCAAAGGAATGTTTGAAACACCAGAAGATAAGATTTTTGCTAATTTCAGTCAAGTCAAAGAAGCTGCTGAAGCCAAATACGAAGGTTTAAAGATTTTGTATGGTGGTGAACTTTACTATAGTAGTGATATTCTTGAAAAGCTCGAGCGTGGTCAGGTTCCCAAAATGAATAATACACGTTTTGCTTTAATTGAGTTTAGTATGACCACACCATGGAAAGAGATTCACACAGCGCTTAGTAATGTCATTATGCTTGGCATCACACCAGTTGTTGCTCATATCGAACGCTATAATGCGCTTGAATTTAATGAAGAACGTGTTAAGGAATTGATTAACATGGGTTGCTACACACAGATTAATAGTGCCCATGTCTTAAAGCCAAGACTTTTTGGTGATAAGTACCGTGTCTTTAAAAAACGTGCACGCTATTTCTTAGAGAAAAATTTGGTTCATATCGTAGCAAGTGATATGCATAACTTAGGACCTCGTCCGCCTTATATGGACCAAGCACGAGAAATCATCACGAAAGATTTTGGAAGCAAGCGAGCTTATAACCTTTTTGAAGGAAATGCTAAAACCTTATTAGAAAATAAAGATTTATAGGAGTATATATGAACACAAATGATAATGCAAGTATCGAAATTGACGTTCTCTACTTGCTAAGAAAGTTATGGAGTAAAAAATTCTTTATCGTATTTGTTGGTCTTCTTGTTGGGACAATTACTTTATTAGGTAGTGTTTTCTTCATTAAACCAAAATATACTTCGACAACACGTATCTATGTTGTCAGCCGAAGTAGTGATGCGACTCTTACGAACCAAGACCTTCAAGCAGGCTCTTACTTGGTTAACGACTACAAGGAAGTTATCACATCAAGTGAAGTCTTGTCATCAGTTATCAACCAAGAAAAACTCTCAATGTCTGCTAGTGAACTTTCTAAAGACATTGCGGTAACTATCCCAACAGATACTCGTGTTATTTCAATTTCTGTGACTGATACGGATGCACAAAGAGCTTGTGATATTGCAAATACTGTTCGTGAAGTTGCGGCTGAAAAGATCAAAGCTGTTACAAAAGTTGATGACGTGACAACCCTTGAATCTGCGACAAAACCAAGCCACCCATCATCACCAAATGTTAAGAAAAATGCTGTTATTGGTGCTTTAGCTGGAGCTTTCTTAGCTATCGTAGGAATCTTGGTAGCAGAAGTACTTGATGATCGTGTACGTCGTCCAGAAGATATCGAAGAAACACTTGGTATGACACTTTTAGGAGTTGTACCAGATATTGATAAATTATAAGGAGAAAAATTGTAATGCCACAGTTAGAATTAGTGAGAGCTAAAGCTCAAATGGTTAAGTCTATGGAGGAATATTACAATTCTATCCGTACCAATATTCAATTTAGCGGACGTGATTTAAAAGTAATTACGTTAACTTCGGCTCAAACTGGCGAAGGAAAATCAACAACGTCTGTTAACCTTGCTATCTCTTTTGCAAAGGCAGGTTTTCGAACGCTATTGATTGATGCGGATACACGTAATTCAGTCATGTCAGGAACGTTTAAATCTAATGAACGTTATCAGGGGTTGACAAGTTTCTTGTCTGGAAATGCAGAGTTGTCAGATGTTATTTGTGACACAAGTATTGATAATTTGATGATTATTCCTGCTGGGCAAGTTCCACCAAATCCAACATCATTGATTCAAAATGATAACTTCAAATCGATGATTGAAACTGTTCGTGGACTTTACGACTATGTTATCATTGATACACCACCGCTTGGTTTGGTTATTGATGCTGCTATCCTAGCACACCATTCAGATGCTAGCTTGCTTGTAGTAAAAGCGGGAGCTGATAAACGCCGTACGATTACGAAACTAAAAGAACAACTAGAACAAAGTGGTTCAGTTTTCCTTGGCGTTATTTTGAATAAGTATGATATTCACTTAGATAAGTATGGTTCATATGGTAGTTACGGTGGGTACGGTAGTTATGGCAATTACGGAAAGAGTGACGAAAAATCAAAAAATGGTAGAGGTAAACGAAAAAAATAGCTGATACTTTTACCTTAGAGTAGGGAACAGGGAGTTATATGTATAGCGAAGATTCGAAAAAGAAAGTTTATTACCTTGTGTCGGATATTATAGCGTTAGTGGTAAGTTACCTCATCTTAGCACAATTTTATCCTTATCATTTTTTTGATAGTAAATTCTTTGCAGTTGTTTTTGGGATTTTAATTGTGATTGTTGGTGTTTTGAGCGATGAATACTCTTCAATTACAAATCGTGGTTATTTAAAAGAATTAAAAGCATCTGTGATTTATGGTATGAAAGTTTTAGTTTTATTTACTTTTGTACTGATACTGGGAAAAATTCGTTTTATCCATGACATTTCACAGATGTCTTATTTCTTCTTGGGGCAAATTTTTATTTTAGTAGCGCTGTTTGTATTTATTGGACGAATTATAGCAAAAAATCTTTTTAGAAGCCATACACCTATTACTAAAGAGATTCTCTTTGTTACAGATTTTAAAAATGACAAGGAGGTCACTAAAGACCTTAACACTTCCAATTACCGCATCGCTGCTTATATCAGTCGTTGTGATAATCCTGACATTTCACAGCCTATCTTAAAAAGTACTAAAGAAATTAGAGATTTTGTGGCAAATCACCAAGTTGACGAGATATTTGTTGCCAAAAATCACCAAGATGATTTTATAGAATTTGCTCATTGCTTAAAATTGTTAGGAATTCCAACGACAGTAGCTGTTGGGAATTATTCGGACTTCTATGTTGGAAATAGTGTTCTAAAAAAATTAGGTGATACGACCTTCATAACGACAGCATTCAATATTGTGAAATTCCGTCAAATTGCTTTAAAACGTCTTATGGATATTGCAATGGCTTTAGTTGGCTTAGTGATTACTGGGATTGTAGCTATTATTATTGCCCCGATAGTCAAGAAACAATCGCCTGGGCCTTTGATGTTCAAGCAAAAGCGTGTCGGTAAAAATGGTAAAGTCTTTGAGATTTACAAGTTCCGAAGCATGTACACAGATGCTGAAGAGCGTAAAAAAGAATTGCTAACGCAAAATGATTTGGATACTAATTTGATGTTTAAGATGGAAGATGACCCTCGAATCTTCCCATTTGGACATAAGTTACGTGATTGGTCCCTTGATGAGCTGCCACAGTTTATCAATGTGCTAAAAGGTGAAATGTCTGTTGTGGGCACACGTCCACCAACGCTTGATGAGTACCACCATTATGAACTACATCATTTCAAACGACTAACGACAAAACCTGGTATCACAGGACTTTGGCAAGTCAGTGGTCGTAGTGATATCACCGATTTTGAAGAAGTTGTTGCTCTTGATATGAAGTACATTCAAAATTGGAGCATCAGTGAAGATATCAAAATCATTGCGAAGACATTTAAAGTTGTATTGATGAGAGAGGGAAGCAGATAACATCTGCAACCCTCTTTTTGTTTAGTTTAGGAGAAAAAATGAAAAGCGTTTATATCATTGGATCAAAAGGAATCCCAGCTAAATATGGTGGATTTGAAACCTTTGTTGAAAAGTTAACTGAAAACCAAAAAAATAAGAATATTAAATATTATGTAGCATGTATGCGTGAGAACTCAGCTAAGTCAAATATTACAGCAGATGTTTTTGAGCATAATGGTGCAACTTGTTTTAACATTGATGTTCCAAATATCGGTCCAGCAAGAGCAATCGCATATGATATTGCGGCGCTAAAAAAAGCTATTGAGATTTCTAAAAGCAATAAAGATGTAGAACCTATTTTTTATGTTCTTGCATGTCGAATTGGTCCTTTCATTAATAAGTATAGAAATCAGATTCACGCACTAGGTGGTCAGTTATTTGTTAATCCTGATGGTCATGAGTGGATGCGTGAAAAGTGGAGTGCTCCAGTTCGCCGCTATTGGAAGATTTCGGAATCTTTAATGGTGAAAAATGCGGATTTGTTAGTTTGTGATAGTAAGAATATTGAAAAATATATTCAAGAAGATTATCAAAAATACTCACCTAAAACAACTTATATTGCTTATGGTACTGATCTTCACAAATCATCACTAACATCAAAAGATAGAATTGTTCGTGAATGGTTTTCAGAGAAGGGAGTTTCTGAAAATAACTATTACTTGGTAGTTGGTCGCTTTGTTCCAGAAAATAACTATGAAGCAATGATTCGTGAATTTATGAAATCTAATACTAAAAAAGATTTCGTCTTAATCACTAATGTTGAACAAAATGCCTTTTATGAAAAATTGAAAAAAGAAACTGGATTTGACAAGGATTCTCGTGTTAAATTTGTAGGAACTGTTTATAACCAAGAATTGTTGAAATATATTCGTGAACATGCGTTTGCCTACTTCCATGGGCACGAAGTTGGCGGAACGAATCCATCACTTTTAGAGGCGTTATCATCTACAAAATTAAATCTTTTGCTAAATGTTGGATTTAATAAAGAGGTAGGTGTGAACGGTGCTGTGTATTGGGATAAAGACAATCTTCATGATGTTATTGAAAAATCAGAAACTTTATCTCAAGAACAAATTGATGAATTAGATAGATTGTCAACAAAACAAGTCCAAGAGCGTTTTAGTTGGAATTTTATTGTTGATGAGTATGAAAGGGTATTTGATAATTAAAATGAAAAAAAAATCTATAGCTATTATGATGGCTACATATAATGGTGAACAGTATATATCTGAACAATTAGATTCAATATTAAATCAAACAAATAATGACTGGGTACTATTTATACACGACGATAATTCGAATGATTCAACACCAGAGATTTTATTGGAGTATCAAAAAAAGCATACTGATAGAATTGTTTTAATCGCAGATGATTCTGTAAAAGGAGGAAGTTCAGAGAAAAATTTTTCTGCAATACATAAATGGGTATCTGAAAACTACGATTTTGATTATTTTATGTTTGCTGACCAGGATGATTATTGGTATGAATTCAAAATAGAGAAATCTTTAAAAAAAATGCAGGAAGCAGAGAAAAATGATCAAATTCCTATTCTAGTGCATACTGATTTAGAGATAGTTGATAAAGATTTAAAGAAAATTGGTGATTCCTTTTTTAAATATAGAGCATTAAATTCATCAGTAAACGACTTGGAACATTTATTAATTCAAAATAATGTAACTGGTTGTACCATGCTTTGGAATCATAAATTGAACGAAATTCTTGATTTGTCTAGTGGTGCTGTTGCAATGCATGATTGGTGGATTACATTAGTTGCAGCATCTTTTGGAAAAATAGTTTGTTTAAATGAACCTACAATTAAATATAGACAACATGACAAAAATGTTGTTGGAGCAACAAGAGTAAATACTATTGGTTTTATTATAAAAAGATTATTTGGAAGCTCTCATGTTAAAGAGACGTTGAAACTATCATTTAGGCAAGCAGATTCTTTTTTACTATTTTATAATGGTAGATTAACAAAAAATCAAGTAGAGTTAGTTAATAATTTTATTGAAATTCCTAATAAGACAAAACTTTTGAGAATATTTGCTGTTTTGCACAACAAATTTTTAAAACAAGGAATAATTCAAATCATTGGCGAACTGTTATTTATTTGAATGGAGAATGATTATGAAAATAAATTTTATATTACCTTTTAAGCGTATGACTGGTGGAATTAGAGTCGCTTATATTTATGCCAATTATTTAGTGGACCAGGGACATGATGTTGTTTGTTATGTACCAATGGTAAGTTATAAGGGAAAAGGACAATCTTTTTTTTATCGTTTAAAAGCTTCTTTAGGTAATACAATAAAAAGAGATAATTGGTTTGACAATAAATTTGAAATAAGAAAAGTTCCGATAATTTCAGAGAGATTTATCCGAGATGCAGATATTTCGATTGCAACAGCATGGCAGACAGCTTACGATTTGGCTAAATTTCCTATTTCTAAAGGGAAAAAATTTTACTTAGTACAAGATTATGAAATATTTAATGGTGAAAAAGATGAAATTGAAGCATCGTATAGGTTACCAATGACCATAATTACTGTGACTCAGAGCTTAAAGAATACATTAAGAAAGTACACTAATAATAAAATTGAAGTTGTATATAATGGTATTGATGAAAGTGAATATTTAAACTCTGAAAAAAAATATAATAAAGACTTAGTGGTTATGATGATGTACCACGAGAGCAAGCACAAATGTAGTCAAGAAGGATTAGAGATTATTTCAAAATTAAAGGAAAAATTTCCAGAAATTAAAGTTAATATCTTTGGAAGAAGAATCCCAGAGAAACTTCCAATTTCGTATAATGTTTTAGTTAATCCTGATAGAAAATATATTTTTGATATGTATCGTGAATCAGATATTTATTTGTTTACAAGTGAAGTTGAAGCATGGGGACTTCCGATTATTGAGGCAATGGCAAATAAATGCGCTGTAATTGGTAGAAGAAGAGGTGCATTAGAAGAAATATATAACAAGAAAAATGCTATAGTTGTCAAAAATTTAGATGATATTTATGGTAAAGTTATTGAGTTAAATAATGACAGGAAAAAACTTAGCGAAATTCAAAATTCGGCTTTTGAAACAGTCAGGCAAATGAATTGGAAAAATTCGTGCTTGAAGTTTGAAAAAATTATTTTTAGTTAGAAAAGAGAAAAATGAGAGAATACAATGACTTACTAGGGTTCCAAAGAATTATATCGATTATTTTCTTAATATTCATCTTGATTAGTACATCTTTTACAAATACTCTGGTTACTCTTCCAAAAAGTTTGAATACTTTAATTACAGTTTTGCTATTTTTGTTGTACTTAATTATAACTTTTTCTAGTTCTTACAATTTGAAAAATTTTATTGAACAGATTGTTTTTTTAGTAATTGCCGTATTTAGTTATATTCTAACAGGTGCATCAGTATTTTCAATTTTACTTTTATCTGTAAATGTATTAAGGAATTTACAAATAAAAGAAATATTAAGGTATTATTTTTATATACGACTTTTAGTAATTGTTGTTATTGTTTTATTATCGATAATGGGAATAATTGATAATAATTATGTTGTTATTTCAAAAGCAGGATTATATAGGGTTAGTAGATATGCCTTTGGATATGCTCATCCAAATCAGTTAGCTCAAGCATTAGGGAGTTTACTATTGGCATATTATTCAATGAATTATAGTAGAAAATTAGATTACAGTTCTATTATTACTTACTCAATTGTTTCGATTACAATCTATCAATTAACGCTTTCTAGAGCTTTTTTAATAATATCGATTTTATTTATTATTTTTAATTTTATTTTAAATATTAAAGTAGTGGGGCATACTAAAGAGGTCGGTATTCCAATATTGAGATATAGTGAACTTTGGATTGGTTTAGCATTATTTTTGAGTTTACTATTGCCGTATTTTATGACAATACAGGTGGGTGAATTAAGATTTATTTTGTATAAAATAAATGACTTGTTAAGTTCAAGATTAACCTTTTCTGCTTCGGTTATGGAAAATTATCCCTTATCTCTTTTTGGAACAACTTTTTCTTTTGATAAACTTGGATTGATATATAGAAAATTTGCTGTTGACGTAGGATATATTAATTTACTTTATAGTTTTGGCTTGGTTCCATTTTTAGCATTTATTATTACAACTAATATTGTGTGTAAGAAGTTATTTGAATTGAATTTCTATGTTCTTTTATTGGTATTTTATTTAATGTTATTATGGGCTTCTATGGAAAATATAATCGTTAACTGTTCCGTAGATTTTGTTATTTTGTTATTCGGTAGCATTCTTTTTAATCAAAAAAGTAATAAGGTGGAAATGATATGAATATTTTAATTGCGGCTACTAATTCACAAATGTTTTCAGGAGCTACTCGTTGTTTAGTTGATCATGTTGAAGCTTTACAAAGAAACGGACATGAAGTGATTGTTGTTTTACCGAGATCAGGTGATTTAGAAGAACAGTTAAGAAAATTAGGTATTAAGTATTACTTAGTACATGAATATCACGCATGGTATACCAGTGAAAAACACAAAGAGAATAAGTTCTTACTTAAAAGAATATTAAATTATAAATCAGTTTTTAAAATATGTTATTTAATCAAGAAACATCATATTGATATAGTGCACGTTAATGCTTTAACATCATATACAGCAGCAAAAGCTGCAATTTTTACGAAAACCAAATTAGTATGGCATATGAGGGAATTTATGGAAGAGGATCTTGGAATTTCCTTTTATAATATAAACTACTCAAAAAGCCTTATAAATAAAGCAAATGTACTTATAGCAATTTCTGAAGCGGTAAGAAATAAGTGGGAAAGTGTTTTTGAATCTCCGATTAGGGTTATTCCGGATGGTTTACCAGCAGAATTATATTATCAGCCTATTTCAAGAAAGAAGAATACGCCGTTGAATGTTTTAATATACGGGCGAATTGTTCCAGGTAAGGGTCAATTTTTCTTCTTTAAAGGAGTTGAAAAATTGTTGAGAGAGTTTCCTGATTTACCACCTACACATTTTTATTGGGCAGGAAAAATCGAAGACACTGAATACTATTCACAAATTACAGATTTTATTAGTCACTCATCCTTACTTATTGATAAGGTAACCTATTTAGGAGAAGTTAATAATATTAGAGAGTTACTTTCTGATAAACATATCGTGACAGTATGTTCTACTATGGAGGCTTTTGGTCGTGTTACGGTGGAAGCTATGTTGTCTGGTCTACTGGTATTAGGGGCAAATTCAGCTGGAACAGCGTCGATATTGAATAATGAAAAATATGGCTTTCTATATGATGTTAACGACTTAACTTCGTTTGTGAAGAAGTTGTATTTGTGTCTAAAAAACTATGACAATTTTTTTGAATTGAGAAAAAATGCACAAGAAGTTGGATTGAAAAAATATTCTTTGGAAAAGAATTATCTTACGATTGTATCACTTTATGAAAATATACTAAAAGGTTAAGCTGATTTTATAATTTAAAGAGGATTTACAATGGATTTTAATAAAACACCGTTAGTTTCGGTAATTATACCAATTTACAATGTAGAAAAATATCTTGAACATTGCATTATATCAGTTGTTCATCAAACGTATGAAAATTTAGAGATAATTTTAGTCAATGATGGTTCTCCTGATAATTCATTAAGTATTTGTGAGGTTTGGAAGAAAAGAGATTCACGAATTAAAGTATTGAATAAACCAAATGGAGGGTTATCTGATGCACGAAATTGTGGATTACGAATTGCTACTGGAGATTTGATTGCCTTTGTGGATTCAGATGATTGGATTTCAATCAATATGATTGAAAACATGGTATTAGAGCTGTGTAAACAAAATGCAGATATGGTTGTTTGCGATTTTGTTAGTGTATACGATACAGGTTACATGGAGAAGAACATTAAGGAGAGTTTTACACCGAAGGTTATCTCTTCTCGGGAATTAATGAAATTAACCCTAAAAGATAGAGAAATTACTAATCATGTTTGGCGTCGATTATATAAAAGAGAATTAATTATAGAAGATATTTTTCCTGTTGGTAAAAACTTTGAAGATGTATACACATCTCCAATTTTTATTTCAAAATGTAGCAAAATTGTTGTTCTAAGTGAGGCATATTATTATTATAGAATTAACAACGAAGGTATTGTCAAGAGTGTTTCATTAAAAAATTGTGAAGATTATTTTGAGTCTATTCTTGCATCCCAAGGTGAAGTCCTAAAAAATTATCCAGATTTAATTTCATATGTTAAGGATAATTTGCGCCTTAAATTAATGACGATATGGCATGATTTGGACAAGGTAGAGGAAAGTTTAAGTAAGAAGAAACTACGTAAAAGAATTCAAAAGCTACATAGAAAAAACGAGAAAATCTTCAATTATAAATCAGATCAAAAGTTATTAAGTTTTGAAATTTATACTGGAATACCAACGAGAATTGTACAAAAAATTTTGATAAAAATTAAAATACTAATGCAAAAAAAGTTTAATTATCAAAGAAAAAAAGAGTTAATTGACTCGTTAAGATTATCGAAAAGTAAAAAATTCGTTATATTAGGTGCCCCTAGATATGGTAATTTAGGAGATTTAGCTCTACTTCAAGGGGAAAGAAATTTTATAAATAAATTTTTCCCTGATTATAAGATTAAGGAGATTCCAGGTAATTTATTGCAATTATTCAAAGATAGGCCAACAGGAAACAATAAAGATATTTATGCTATTCAAGCTGGGGGCAATATCGGTACATTATACCAAGGTATACATAAGGATCAAGAGATAGCTTTGAGTAATATTGAATCAAATAATTTAATGGTCTTTCCTCAAACATTTTTTTATGATTTATGTCTTGATGAAGGTGAAAAAATACTTCAAGAAAGTTGTGAATTATACAAGAAAAAAAATGTGTTAACTTTTACACGTGATAAAACTTCGTATGATTTTGTTTCAAAGCATTTTGAAGGGGTTAAGGTTAATTTAGTTCCGGATATAGCTTTAATGATTGATGGATTTGAGTATGCTAAAACTCTTGATGAGCGTGCTGGACTTTTTTTGTGTTTAAGAAATGATAGTGAGCGTACACTGACTGATCAAAAAATGGATTACATCTTGAATGTAACTGAGAAATTTTTTACAGAAATTCAAGAAGGAGATACTCATCTTTATAATGATGAAGTAGATGATGATACATTTAAATATGTAGAACCATTACTTAAAAAAATTGGAAGTAAGCGTATGATGCTGACTGATAGATTGCACGGAATGATTTTTGCAGCGATAACAAGTACTCCTTGTATTGTGATTACGAGTAAAAGTCCGAAGGTGAAAGGAGTATATGAGTGGATTAAATATTTGCCATATATTAAGTTAGTTGAAAATCTTGATGACTTAGAAAAATCTATCAGTGAAGTTCTTGCTGTTGAAAATCCTAAGTTTGAGAATCGTAATCTTATGAAAGAATTTGAAAAAATGGCTACGATTATTAAAAATAATATGGAGAATTGTAATGAGTAATGAAAATAGTAGAACGTTAAATTCGGTAAAAAACGTTATTTCAAATTTTTCATACCAGATATTACTTCTACTTTTAGGTTTTGTTAGCAGAACAGTATTTCTTAGAATTTTAAGTATTGAGTACCTTGGTATTCAAGGACTATTCAGCGATATTTTAAATTTATTATCAATGGCAGATCTAGGTTTTAATACAGCTATGACTTTTAGTTTATATAAACCGTTAGCTAATAATGATAAAAAAACAATCAGTGGCTTAATTACATTTTATCAGAGAGTCTATCGTATTATTGCTAGTTCTATTTTTATTTTAGGTATTTCGGTTATACCATTTTTGAAGTACATTATAAATTTAGAGACTGATTTGCCACATATTAAGTTGTACTACTTTTTATATTTGTTGAATACTGTTGCATCTTATTTAGTAGTGTACAAGACGACTATTTTACAAGCTGATCAAAAAGCATATATAGTTACTAAATACAGTAGTTTTTTTAGTACATTACAAACAATCTTGATGCTTTTTTTCCTATGGGTGTCACATGATTTTTTAGTTTATTTATGTGTTCAAGTAGTTTTTACTTATCTTACGAATTTCTACATTTCTTCTGTTGCAAGTAAAATGTACCCTTATATAGACGATAAAGTAAAACTCCCCAAAAGTCAGACAAAAGGAATATTTGATAATATAAAATCAGTATTTATTTACAAAGTTTCTAGTGTGCTTATTAATGCTACCGATAACACTTTGATTTCTATAATTGTTGGCACTGTTGCGACAGGTTTGTATTCTAATTATACTATGATAACTGTTAAGATGACGTCACTGATTAATACTGTTTTTTACTCGTTAACGTCGAGTTTAGGAAATTTAATTATCAAAGAAGGAAAAGAAAAAAGGTATCAGATATTTCAGGTTTTACAAACAATTAGTAATATTTTTAGTATCATTTGTATAACTATGGTATTATTTTTAGTTCAGGATTTTATAAAATTGTGGCTAGGAAGTAAATATCTTTTGGATAATATGGTTATATATGCAATTGTTTTAAACTTTTATTTTTCTATTTCTTTACTACCTATATGGGTATATCGTGAAGCAACAGGACTTTATAATAAGATAAAATACGTTATGTTGTCTACAGCTGTTATTAATCTAATTGTTTCTGTAATTCTAGGTAATTTTATTGGCTTACCAGGAATTCTATTTGCAACGTCAATTTCAAGAGTGGTAACATATTTTTGGTATGAACCAATTTTGCTTTTTAATAACTTTTTTGGACATTCCAGCAAAGTATATTTTGTAGCAATTATGAAAAGTTTAGGTATTTTATCAATTGTCATTATATTATGTTTGTTTATATCTATGAATATTGCTGTTAATAGTTTTATAACTCTTATCTATAAAGCTTTTGCTTTATTTCTAGTAAGTAGTGGAGTTTCAATTATATTCTACAGGAATAGTGATGGCTTTAAATATATGAAGCAGAAATTAATAGAACGATTTTCTTGATTTGTAACACTTTTGACAAATGAGCTAGAATGAATAACTATAAATTTGACAGTGTATCAATATTATCCAATATCAAAAATAAATAAAATTTTGGAGAAATTTAAAAGATGTCTGAATACAAAAATATCATCGTAACCGGTGGTGCAGGTTTCATCGGTTCAAACTTCGTACACTATGTTTATAACAATCACCCAGATGTACACGTTACTGTTCTTGATAAATTAACATACGCTGGTA
>OGHK01000829.1_pt1 | contig 30036 bp, 21 predicted proteins | sample 1571411 | NCBI WGS metagenome assembly OGHK01 (sample SAMEA2582043, study PRJEB24529) | metagenome | biome: Human gut stool | place: China | collected 2011 | reverse complement strand
TTGCAAATATGATGTGTTTTATAATTATGTCAAAATTCTTAACTTAATGACATTGAGCATATGCTCTTGTTTTTTTGTACCCATTCACTTAATTAAAAAGTTTGAGAATTTAAGTCCAGCCTATCGTAACAGGTCCAGCAATGTGTATTCTCCCTTTGGCACTTTCGACACTTCATGATACTTTCTTATTGCAGTCACAAGAATTATTGGATTGCTAAAGTAATTCTTGACAAAAGTTACTACACCAGAGTCAAAGCAATACTCTTTTTCAGTTGCATATAAGCCTCGTATGTCGGAGTCGTTCCCTCAAGGAAACCGCTCTGGTACGCATCACTCTTCTTGATATCATTTCTTTTCAGTATCTTTGACAGATTCTCCGCAGTAATTCCATTACGATTTCTGGTAATAAATATACCATCATTACGTTCATATTCATCCAGCAATTCCGGATAATGTGTAGAAAAAATGAGTATTCCACCATTTTTGTTCAGCTTATTATCCATGAAAAATCGTAATAGTGTTGTTACAATTTCTTTGTTAAAATGATTTTCTACCTCATCTACAACAATATATCCACCGCTCTGCAATACTTCCCGTGCCAATGTAAAGGTAATCATTCCTTTTACCGTACCTGACGAAAGATAACTATTAAGCTCCACCGGGCTATTGAGTAGAATTTCCTCTTTACCTCTGAATTTCAAATGTATTAAAGTCTTACTGTCATTTTCATCAAAATGCAGCTTCTCAATTGTCGGATCCAAAAAAGTAATGATTTCTGCCGGAATATCTTCCGAAAATGGAAGAACATTTTCATTTGTGTATTTCAGGAGATTTACAATTCGTATATGTTCCTTCGTTTTTTTGTTTCTGGCAATCATGATACTTACATCATCCGACAAAAAATCTTCCTGACTACTTCTGATCATTACCGGTTCTCTTCCTTCAAAATCCAACATTGCCTTACGGGTAGTCACTACATCTACACATTTTGTCCACATGGTCTCAGAAGCGATGCTATAACTTATCCCTTCTGACTTGCTCTTATGGGAAGTAATAATTGTTTCCAACCGGCAAACTTCATTTGTCTTTCCTGAAAAGAAATACATATTTAATTTAACTTCTTTTGAGTTTCCCAGAATATCTCTGGTCTCAATATGATTGATCGGCTCATTATTGATTATTTCTAAAGCCAGCAAAATAACCTTTAAGACAGATGTCTTTCCTGATGCATTAATACCAATAAATCCAATAGCAGAATTCACCCAAATATTTGCAAACAATGGGTATAAAATATTCTTCTGTTCTTCTGTGACTCTCTGCTGTGCATAAAAGGATAAATCCAATTTTTCCTTGAATAACGGCAATCCTTCCGCTGTAATACGAAGAAGTTTCATATTCACCTCCAAATTTATAAACAGGTTTTTCGTTTTTATATTTAAATTATAAGTAGTATAACACTTGTTTTTAAATTTATCAACGGATTATACGTTTTTATTTTATGTGCAGAATGGATTAGAAGGCTTTACATTGCTATCTCAACCTTTTTTGCCGCAAAAAGCAATTCCATAAATGTGCCAATTTCAGTTTCTATTGCTTCCTCTTTTCCAATGCCAACCCAATCAATCGATCCGCCTGATCTGCCATGAACAGCGGGATATTCAGCACATCATCGTCCAGTTTCAGATTGTCCAATGAGAACCGGATGCGAAGCTTGACCTTATCAGGGAACAGTTCCTTGAACTTCTTCATACTCTTGCTGGTTGTGTTGGCTTCGGATTTGACCTCCACAGGGAAGATGTCGTTCTCCCGCTGAATGAGGAAATCCACCTCGTAAGGTGGGTTGTTCTGGCTCCAATAACGGGGCATGACTTCAAACTGAGTAATTAAAGTCTGCAACACAAAGTTTTCGGTTAATGCGCCTTTGAATTCAGTAAACAGGCGGTTTCCTTCTCCAAAGGCAGTGGGAGCCAACTGTGCCAGACGGCGGAGCAGTCCCACATCTACCAAATAAATCTTGAAAGCAGACAAGTCATCGTAAGCTGCAATCGGCAAGCCGGGAGCTGAGCTGCGATAAATTTTATGCACCAGACGGGCATCCACCAGCCATTGCAAAGCATCCTCGTACTCACGGGCTCGTGCGCCTTCCTTGACCACCTTATAGATAAACTTCTTGTTCTCCCTAGCCAGTTGAGAAGGAACAGACTTCCAAATCATTGAGATTTTCGGGAACTCGCTGAGATTAGGATGCCTGGCAAAATCACGCTCATAGGCTCCAAGGATTCCGGACAATGCCTCCTGCATGGCAGAAACATCCCGTGCCTCCGTCCACATCAATACCGACTCCGGCATACCACCGGTGACATAGTACATCTTCAGCTTCTCATACAGCGGATTAAAAAAGGCGTCAGGAATAGGTTCAAGGGTATCCACCTGTTCCAGATACTGCGCCAGATTTTCATCACCGTTGGCAAGTAGAAACTCAGCGAAGGTCATTGGGTCAATCTGCATGAAGTTGACCTTGCCTACTGGAAAAGAGGAAGGCTTCGCCAAGGCGATACCTAACAGAGAACCGGCACAGGCAACATGGTACTGCGGTGCATTCTCGCAGAAATATTTCATGGAGTTAATGACTTTCGGGCAGTCCTGTACCTCGTCAAAGATGATGAGTGTCTTTTCTGGCAAGATCTTTTGACCGCTTGCCAGCATAAGGTTTTGTAGAATCCGGTCCACATCCTTGGTTGTTTCAAAAAATTGTTTATATTCTTCGTTTTCGTCGAAGTTAAAGTAGGCTGTATTTTCATAACAGCGTCTGCCGAACTCTTTCAGAATCCAAGTCTTACCCACCTGACGTACGCCCTTCAAGATTAAAGGCTTGCGGTAGGGAGAATTCTTCCAATCCAGCAACTTTTTTAAGATAAATCGTTCCATCGAATCACTCCTCACATTTTTATTGGAGTTTTATGCTTTATAATCACACTTTTATTATATGCGAAATCTATGAAAATCACAACCGGAATCACAAAATTATTAAGATTTAATGCTTATCAATCACACTTTTATATGAGATAGTGAGAAATTTTTTCTACAAAAAGCAATAGAGGAACTAAGAGAAAAATACATTAAAAATCCACCTGAAGGAATGACTGCACAGCTTGTAAAAAACATGAGTGATTCAGATTTACTTGACATGCATTATTTCCTTACTGAAGATGAATATTTTGACGGCGAAGAAGAAGGTTTTTATATCGACCTTTTCTAAATATTTACCGTCTTTTTGTTGAGCCCTCTCTTATACGGGCTTTTATATTAGTGTTTTCTCCGAAGGGAGAAATTTCCTAATATTAAAAATAGCCGCTAAGGAAGTTATCCCTAACGGCTGTAAATACTATCTGATTATAATTCTCTTTTTCCATTTACTCTTCTTTCCAGAGTAAATATCATATCCTTACCCATAAGCCTTAATCCTCAATCTGCGGAATATTGACCAACTGCTGCAGCTTCTTCTCAAGAATAGTCTTATCCGGTAACTGTAACTGATACTGAGATACCAGCATCGGTGACATCGTTCTGCTCATAGCATATTCTACCACCTCATCATTCTTAGATGCACAAAGAAGCAAGCCAACACTCGGGTTTTCATTCTCTTTCTTTACCTGTCTATCCAATGCCTCAAGATAAAAATCCAACTTAGAAATATACTCTGGTTTAAACTTACCTATTTTGAGTTCTATTGCAACAAGGCACTGTAATCCCCGATGATAAAACAACAAATCAATACGAAAATCGTCTCCTCCAACCTGAACTTTGTACTCTTCATCAATAAATGTGAAATCTTTTCCTAATTCCAGAATAAAATCCTTCATGTTTCTAATTAACGCTTTTCGTAAGTCATTCTCATGAAACTCATTTGGCAAATCCAGAAATTCCATAACATATGAATCCAAAAATGGATTTTCTCCTAGCTTCTTAACCGACTCTGGTAATAAAGTTTCCTTTGATAACATATACCTTTCATAATATCCGCTATCTAACTGTCTCTCCAACTGACGTTTTGAATAGTTTTCTTTGATACATAGGCGTATATAAAATTCTCTTTCCTCATCAGTCTTACAGCCTGACATTATCAACAAGTGATTCGTCCAACTAATTTGTGTCACCAGTGGTGTCACAATCTCATTATCCTTATAGGTTTCATAAAATTTTTTCATTCTATAAAGACCTCTTCGATTGAATCCCTTTATTCCAGGAAATGCCTCCTGTATTTCCCTTGAAATTTCATCGATATATGCATCACCATACGAAGCCCGTTCCGTTTCCTTACTTAAAAACTCACCAACTTTCCAATACATTTTGATAAGCTCTTCATTCACTTTCTTCAATGCACTTTGTCGTGATTCTTCAATTATATGAATTAATCCAGCTGCTGATATCAAATCATTACCCATACAAATATTCCACCTTCCGAATTGTGACACCAGTGGTGTCACAATTCCATTTTTGCCATTTTAACAAGACTTTATAAATCTTTTTCAAAATTAATACATTTTAATTATATCAAGACATAGCAATCCTCTCAATGACTTTTTACTGATGTTTTTCCTTTTTCATCATCTCGATCTTCTCATGCAGGTTGGTGTTATACAGCTTGTAAAGGTCTGTATTTGCCTGCTTGCGGAATTTTACTCCATACGACATTTCTGGTATGATAATGATTTCTCATTGAATCTGTAATTGATATATTTTGATTTTCACCTCACAATCCCAAAGCTATCCATACTTATATCTAACATGAATAAAAGGTGATTTTTTGCTATACGCAAAAAGCTGTAAAACTCAATGCGAATTTTACAGCTTCTATATAAATGTGTGCTGATTACAGAGATAAAAGTGTGCAGGATTTTTGAATAACATTATGTAGGGATATGCGAAGCAACCGTTCTTCCGTTACTCCGCATATCTGAAAAAAACTAGTTGATGTAGTTAGCTGCTGCTCCCATATAATCGATTGCTTCATCAGCTGTCAGATACTGACCTTCCATAACAAGGGAAAAATCTGAATTTGCAATTGCAACGGAACCGTCATCTGCTTCTACAAATACTGCTGAGAAATCATCACCTGTATAAACATCTGTTGTGCTGATCTCAGTCCAGTCAATGTTATCTTCATCTGTAACATTTGTTACATTAGAATCATCATATGCTCCACAAAGGACATCTCCCTGTCCATCCTGTGGAACGATCATTAATGAAACATAGCTATATCCATCCGGATCTCTAAAGAGTGTGATCACATACTCTGTATTATCATCATCCACTGCATATAATGCTGCATCAACAAGATCCGCTGTTACATCAAGAAGGGAAAATCCTTCTTCCTCTGTTGTGTCTGCTGCTTCTGCTGCATCTTCCACATCCACTGCATCCTCTTCTGTATCTGCTGCATCATCAGCTGCTGTGTCTGTTGTAGTTGTCTGCTGATCATTGTCAGCTGGTGCTGCTGCATCTGATGAACCACCACATGCTGTAATATTAAGAGCCATTGCTCCAACAAGTAATGCTGTTAATAACTTTTTCTTCATTTGAATCTCCTCTTTCTACTATTCATATTTTTGATAAAAATAGAATTTTTTTTGTAAATTTCCTGCCCACTTTTATCTCTGTAATCAGCTTATTTTTCATTTTAAAAAATTATTTGTACAATGCCTTATCTGGCATGGTTTCTTTTTCTTTTCGCAAAGATTCCTGCAAGTCCCGCGCATGAAACCATCAGAAGTGCTGTACAAAGTGCCATGCTGAAATCTTCGCCTGTCTTTGGAGATTTTGCACTCTGGTCAGCGTTTTCGGCTACCGTAAAGTTTGTTGCCGCTGTTCCATCTGTCCAGACAAGTTCAAAAGAATGATTTCCTGCTGACAGACTCTTAAGGTATTCCGGTTTGAAGGTAATGATGGTAGATCCTTCTGTGACCGTATAATTGACCGGATCAACTGTAACTCCATCCACTTTGACCTCACGGAATTTTGAAATCTCGCCGCTTCCTCTGATTGCAAGGCTTCCATCTGTATTCTGCGTCCATGAGCTGCCCGCTCCATCCAAAATATCATATGTTACCTGAGCCGGTGCCGAAGATGCCGAAGATGCAGGAGCTGTTGTGGTTGATGCAGCCGGTGTTGATGTCGCTGGTGTCGGGGTTGTTGCTTCCGGTGCCGGATTTGGAGTCGGGGTTGGGTTTGGCTCTGGGTTTGGCTCCGGTGTTGGGGTTGGATTCGGATTCGGTGTCGGTGCTGTATCTTCTGTCACAGTCAGTGTAACTGGATTTGATGTGACTGAACCGCTTTGATTGCTTACCACACACTGATATTGATATCCATTAAATTCTTTACTAGCTGCATTTAACGTGTAACTTTCACTAGTTGCTTCATCAATATTAACAAATTCTGCATTATCTTTTTTGTCAACCATCCACTGATAACTCAAACCCTCACCTGCTGCCTCTACAGTAAACGTTGCCGTTTCTCCGACTTTCACAGATACAGGCTGTGGCTGTTTTGTGATTGTCGGTGCTTCAACAGCTGGTGGCACAACAGCCTGTTCTTTAAAGGAAACATCTATTGTGTGACCACTTGTTACATTGGTAAAAGTATAGGTATTGGAAGGATTTACTACTTCTTTGCCATCCACTTTTAAAGAAGCTATCTCGTATCCTTTATTTGGTGTAATTGTGAAGACCTGACTTTCACCTTCTTTGACACTTACTGAACCGTTTGGTGAAATTGTTCCTTTTCCTCCTTCTACTGTAGCTGTAATTGTGTGAGTTGTAGTATCAGGTTTCTTAGATGCGGTGGCAGTAAATGAAATATCGCTGTTAGGTGTACCCTCTATTTTTATGCTGCCATCAGCTTGTTTCGTTGTGCTAATCCCATCTCTTGTTAAGTTTGAAATATCCGCATCACTGAAATAATAACCTTCACCTGCTTCTAAAATGATAGGCTCAATACTATTTCCCTTCGTAACCTTTTGGGATAATCCACCATAATTCATTATGTGTTTTATACTGCCATTGTCAGGAATAGAGACTATCACATTACATGTTGTCGTTTTTTTCAATATAACTCTTCCAATTGCATCCGTACCTATTTCGTAAGCACTATTATCAGATTTAAAATTTTCTGCACTTGCAGCATTACTGGTAATCGTAACCGGAGAACCCTCTTTTGGATCATCAAATGAAGTCACACCTATCACAGCTCCGCTTGCCAGTCCACTTGCGGACACTGTTTTGCCTTTCTCAAGATACAGATTATTCTCATTATTGTTGACTTTGTTTTCCATAATGATTGCAGTACCTGATAACGTTAAAGTACCACCATTCTGATCCACACCTCCACCGTCTTGTTTGGAACTATTGTCGGTTATTTTACCTCCGGACATCTCAAATCTACCAGCCTCAATATATACTCCGCCTCCGCCGTAATTCGAATCAGTAGACTTGTTTCCTTTTATTTCTCCACTGGACATATTAAAGATACCATTATAATGGAAGACTCCACCACCATAACCTTCAGAAGTGTTTCCAGAAATAACTCCTCCCTTCATGTTGAATGTACCTGCATTATACACAGCTCCGCCACCATGAGAGAAGGCTCCAGGTAAAGTGCATTCTGTATTATCAGAGATTGTGCTGCCATCGTACATATTGAATGTACCTTTATTATTGACACCTCCGCCATATCCAGCAGTATTTCCAGAGATTGTTCCACCATACATATTAAAGGTATGTTGTGCATCAACGTATACTCCTCCGCCGTAATCACTGGTTTTTTTATTGATATTTTCAGAGATTGTTCCACCGTACATGTTGAAATCGCCTGCATTTTTGACACCGCAATTGTTATTGGAAATCATACCATTATACATGAAAAAGTTTCCAATATTGTAAATACCTGCACCGGTTTTTTCACCTAGGTGCTGAATAATTCCATTCTCCTTACAGTCCGTAAGGGTAAGGGTAGACGATCTATCTATGTGAATAACGGCATTCTGGTAAGGAAAACTGCCATCACTTTTAATTTCGCGGGTAATGCTGTGTCCATTCAAGCATAATACTACGTTAGCTCTGCACGTCCATGCACTATTGATTGTCACATTATCCGTCAAATAGTAGTAGCCTGCACTTGAAATTTTATCTAACGAATTTATGCCTTTCCATATCTGTTCCTCATCATGCGTATGCCCTTCAACCGAAAGCTTCCCAGTTCCGCATACGCAATGCTTATGCTCAGGATTCTCCGCCACTGTCACATCCTGCCCACTTGTTTCCTCAGCCTTCGCATGCACTGTTCCACCCGGTACTGCCGGAACAACACCTGCCACCATTCCGAGCACCAATAAACCGGAAAGAATTTTTGCAATTCCTTCGCTCATTCTCTTTTTTCTTATCATGTGTATTCTCCTCCTGCAATAGTATGTCGCTTTACCATTTTTTTCATTTTATCACAGCGTTCACCCAAAACCCGGATTTCGGCGTGAGTTGTAATTATATGGCGTGAATTGTAAGATGCAGGCTTGCTTTGGATTTCGGAATTTTTTATAATGGATGTATCATAACTGTGAAACAAGGAGGACTGCCACATGCTGCTTCAGATTTTAACTTATACACACCACTTAACGACGATGCTGTTTGGCATTTTTCTGTCCGCCTTTTTTCTCGGAGTAAAACAGAATAAGAAAAATGTCTGCATTCTTCTTGGCGGTGGAGCAGTATCCGGACTTTTCTTTCTGATCTGCAATACGGTATTCGGTTCGTTGTTCACGGAAGCCGTCTACCCGATTTTCGTGCATCTGCCGCTTTTTCTGCTGCTGGTGTTTTATTACCGTTTCCGCTGGCTGCCTTCCATAATCTCTATTATGACCGCCTATCTGTGCTGCCAGTTCAGCAACTGGGCAGGTATTTTTGCCTTATCCCTGAGCGGATTGGACTGGATTTATTATCTGGTAAGGATTATCGTGACTGTTGCCGTTTTCGCTTTCTTAAGCCGGTATCTGTGCCAGACTACCGCACTGCTTTTTGCAAAATCTGACCGGGAGCTGTATATCCTCGGGGCAATGCCATTCGTCTATTATGTGTTTGATTACTCTACCACAAAGTTCTCCATGCTTCTCTACTCCGGAAATAAGGTGGTCGTGGAATTTCTCGCATTTGCCATGTGTATTTCCTATGTCATTTTCCTGTTCGTCTATTTTCAGGAATATGAGTTGAAAAACCGTGCTGAACAATACGGTCAGCTTACCAATATGCAGTTGAACTCCCTGCATTCGGAGATCGAACAGGTCCGCAGCAGCGAACACCGCATGAAGATCCTGCGGCACGACATGCGCCATCATCTTGCTGCCATCCAGACTTTTATCTCCCAGCAGGAACCGGAGCGCGCACTTGATTATATTCAGGAGATCAATAAGCAATATGACGACACGGTCATTCATTCTTTCTGCAGAAATGAGCTGCTGAATTCGGTTCTTTCCATTTACCAGACACGGTTTTCGGAAAATCAGATCGTTTTTGACGTACAGATCCAGACTTCGCAGACACTCTGCTGCTCTGAGATGACTTTCTGTGCGATCCTTTCCAATCTTCTGGAAAATGCAATGCATGCGGTCACGAAGCTCCCTGTGGAAAAACGTATCGTGCATCTGAGCATTTTTGAAAAGGGAAACCACCTTCTGATCCTGCAGAAGAATCCGGCTTCAGCGACACCTGTTTTTTCAAACGGTATCCCGGTTACAACGGCAAAGAATCACGGTATCGGTGTTCAAAGCGTCATTTATTATGTCGAGAAGGAACATGGACAGTACCAGTTTTACATGGAAGGTGAGGACTTTGTAGTCCGCATTATTCTTTAAGCGAGGAAATTTATTATGGTAAAGATTGCGATTTGTGATGATGAAACTGAATTTTTGGATCTGCTTTCAGACAGTCTTGATTCCTGGTGCCGGGCGCATCAGTTGACACTGCAGCTCTACCGGTTCACAAACGGTGACGAACTGATCTCCGCACACAGGGCTTATGGCATGGATCTGATCCTGCTTGATATGATCATGCCCCTTTTGAGCGGCATGGATACCGCACGCGAACTGCGCCAGCATGACCCGCACGTTCCGATCATTTTTCTGACTTCCTCACCGGAATTTGCGCTGGAATCTTATGAAGTCCGCACTTTCTGGTATCTGTTGAAACCTCTTGACGAAGTGCGTTTCCATGCGGTCCTCGACAGCTGGTACGAAGTCCACAAGGCTTCCATGGCTCATTTCGCAGCAAGAACAGATTCCGGCTACCAGGCGATTTATTTTCAGGATGTCGAATATCTGGAAGCGCAGAATAAGAATGTCTTAGTCACATTGAAAGACGGCTCGGTGATCTCCATAAAAGAACCCTTTCACCAGTGTGAAACAATTTTCACAGTGGAAAAAGGGTTTTATAAATGCCACCGCAGCTATATTGCAGCGTTAAGCTGCGTGGAAAAGTTCGGTAAAACCTCTCTCTTCACAAAATCCGGCGCACAGATTCCGATTTCAAGAGACAATTACGCTAATTTTAAGGATGTTTATTTTTCCTATATGTTTCCGCAGGAATGATCCGGCTATTGGATTCCAAAGGACGCAAGCTTCATGTCCTCGTTGAACGCCAGTGTGTAATGCACCTCGATGTTTTCATATTCTGCAGTCACGTAAACGGCTGCGATATGCGCACCTCTCTGTATGATCTCCGCATCCTGCATTGTTTCAATGGAAACAAAATCTCCCCAGTCTTCCGAAATCCGCGCCTTGCCCTCGTCCATGCGCTCTTTGTTCATGATCTCCTGCATGTCCGGGACAACAAGGCTTTGCAGGCTGTCAAAATCCTCTGCATTCAAAAACCCTATGATTTTTTCCGCCTGTGCCTTCACTTCCTCTTCGCTGAACACTTCACTCTCTGCCAGCGCTTTGTTCTGCGGCTGCATCCAGTAAGTTGCAACGGATGCTGCCACAAGGATCACTGCGACAATGATGATGTTGCGGATGCGCTTTTTCTTCTGCTCCGGTGTCAGCACTTTTTTTGTTTTTATCTTACTCATTTTTCTCTCTGCACTTTCTTTTTTCTGCATATTAGTCCCTGATCGCATCCAACGCATTCGAAATATCTGCGATCAGATCTTCCTTATCCTCTAAACCGAGACTGATGCGGATCAGCTCTGCCGGAACACCTGCCTCTTTCAGCTGTTCATCTGTCATCTGTCTGTGCGTGGAGGTCGCCGGATTCAGACAGCAGGTTCTTGCATCTGCCACATGTGTCTCGATCGCTCCAAGCTTTAAGTTCTGCATAAAAGCAGACGCAGCCTCCCTGCCGCCCTTTAATCCGAATGAAACGACACCGCATCCGCCGTGTGGCAGGTATTTTCTGGCACGTTCATAGTATTTGCTGGAAGGCAGACCCGGATAGTTCACATAGGCTACCTTTGGATGTTTTTCCAGAAATTCTGCAACTGCCTGTCCGTTTTCCACATGCTTAGGCATACGCACATGCAGTGACTCCAGTCCAAGGTTTAACAGGAATGCATTCTGTGGCGACTGGATGCATCCGAGATCACGCATAAGCTGTGTTGTACATTTTGTGATGAATGCGCCCTCATTGCCAAATTTTTCTGCATAGGTCACGCCATGGTAGCTCTCATCCGGTGTACAAAGTCCCGGATATTTGTCTGCGTGTGCCATCCAGTCGAATTTTCCGCTGTCAACGATCGCACCGCCTACTGCCGCACCATGTCCATCCATGTATTTGGTGGTGGAGTGTGTCACAATATCCGCACCCCACTCAAATGGTCTGCAGTTGACCGGAGTTGGAAATGTATTGTCTATGATAAGAGGTACACCATGCGCATGCGCCGTTTTTGCAAAGAGCTCAATATCTAATACTGTCAATGCCGGATTGGCGATCGTCTCGCCAAACATCAGTTTTGTGTTCGGACGGAATGCAGCGTTTAACTCCTCCTCCGATGCGTCAGGAGACACGAAGGTTGCCGTGATCCCCATTTTGGCAAGCGTAACTGCAATGAGGTTGAAGGTTCCGCCGTAGATCGAGGATGATGCCACGATATGGTCTCCACTCTCACATATGTTGAATATGGCAAAAAAGTTCGCTGCCTGTCCGCTTGAGGTCAGCATTGCGGCTGTGCCGCCTTCCATTGCTGCGATCTTGGCTGCGACATGATCATTCGTCGGATTCTGCAGCCGTGTATAGAAATATCCGGATGCCTCAAGATCAAACAGTTTTCCCATGTCCTCACTGGTGCTGTATTTGAAAGTGGTAGACTGGATGATCGGAATCTGCCGCGGCTGTCCATTCTCCGGGGTATATCCTGCCTGTACACATTTTGTGCCTATTTTATAATCGTTCATTTCATTTTCCATGCCTTTCCGCAATCTGCCCTTCGTATCCGGCAGTCACATTATTATCAAACTGACCTGCGCCATGACCTCTGCTGCAGATCATCAGTATTATTACTGTAGCATTATAAGCGCCGTTTTTCAAGAATTGTTTTTCCTGTCTGCCCGGAAGTAAAACACTTGCAGAAGTATGTTATTTTCGATAGTATATAAGTATCAGATGTACGGATACAGGTTGAGTCAGAACAGGTAGTTGTCTGATCGATCCTGAAGATAAAAGGAGGCATCCTCATGACCGAACAGGAGATCAAGGATATTTTACAACAACAGAACCACTTTTTTTCCAGTGGCAAAACGATTCAGGCGGAATTCCGTCTGAAACAGTTAGAAAGTTTGAAAGAGGCTATGATCCGCCATGAAGCCGACCTCGCTGCGGCATTGAAGGCGGATCTTGGAAAGAGCCGGATGGAGAGCTATATGTGTGAGATCGGGCTGACGCTGTCAGAGCTTACCTGGATGCAGAAGCATCTCCGCAGCCTTATGCGCAGCAAACGTGTTTCCACCCCGGTCGCCCAGTTTGCAGCAAAGAGCTTCCGCTCCCCTTCCCCTTACGGAACCGTGCTGATCATGAGCCCATGGAATTACCCGGTGTTACTGACACTCGATCCGCTGATCGATGCCATAGCAGCCGGGAATACTGCGGTCGTAAAACCAAGCGCCTACGCCCCTTGCACGTTCGATGTCATGAAAACCATGATCGAAGAATGTTTTCCGGCACATTATGTTGCAGTGGTCGATGGCGGCCGCGCAGAAAATCAGGCATTGTTACAGCAGCGTTTTGACATGATCTTTTTCACCGGCGGAAAGACTGTCGGACGGGAGGTACTCCGCCATGCGGCTGAATATTTAACTCCTGTCACATTAGAGCTTGGCGGAAAGAGCCCATGTATCGTTGACTCCACCGCTAAGATCCGGCTTGCCGCAAAGCGTATTGTCTTCGGCAAGTATTTAAACTGCGGACAGACCTGTGTTGCGCCGGATTATATTCTCTGTGACAAGCGCATCCGCGATGAGCTTATCACTGCGATTTTAGCTGAGATTGAAAAGCAGTTTGGGAAAGAACCTCTGAAAAATCCGAATTATGGAAAGATCATCAACGAAAAGCATTTTGAACGCATTCTCGGGCTGATCAATGGGGAAAAGCTTGTATACGGAGGACAGTCAGAGCCTGAATCGCTCCGCATTGCGCCTACCGTTCTGAATAATATTACATGGGACGACGCTGTGATGGGCGAAGAGATCTTCGGTCCTCTGCTTCCGATCCTCACCTTCGACACATTAAACGAGGCGCTTGATACCGTGGAATCCCACCCTCATCCGCTTGCGCTTTATTTTTTCAGTGAGGACAAAGCCGCACAGAAGAAGGTCTTAGATACCTGCCGTTTTGGCGGCGGCTGTATCAATGACACGATCATTCATCTTGCAACGAGCGATATGCCATTCGGCGGTGTCGGTGAGAGCGGCATGGGCAGCTACCACGGCAGGGTTGGATTTGAAACCTTCAGCCATTACCGCAGTATTGTCGATAAGAAAACGTGGATGGATCTGCCGATCCGGTATCAGAAATATACCGGATTGAAAGAAAAGATGATGCGGATGTTTTTGAAATAAAGGGGATTATACTCCCCTTTTATTTCCCTGTCTGCTGTGCTTTAGTTATTATATCTTTAATGTCCTCGACTCCTTCTATTCTGTTTATGCCAAAACATTTCTTACCGGCATCCTTTAGAGAAGCTCCAATATGATATCCTTCTTTACCATCTATAATCAGAAACCTATCATGAAAAGATGCTGTTTTTTTTACGGTAAGTGTTGGATACTGTGCATTAAAATTTGCTATATCCTGAGCCGATAACTTTGTATTAGGCAACGTGTATGTATAAACATTCACCCCTATATTCTTCTTAGCCAAAATGTTCAACGTAATAATATCAATATATCCGTCAATAAGAATTATCTCCTTTTGGGCATGAGTAATAATATTTGTGAGTAAACTGAAAGCATCAAATATCTGTCCGTCAAAAAAAATCTTCTGACATTCCTCTTCATGATTGGATATATATTCAAATATTTTTGTAAAATTTTCCTCCGCATCTTTTTGTAATTCCAGTTGTTTCAGTTCAACAGCATTAATCCTTTCAAACAAAAGAGCATTGCTTGAAATAAAATGCCGCATTTCGCGAAATGCACGCATTATAAAAATACTTTGTTTTTCTGCAATTTCACCACTTAACACTGTCGCCAACATATAAATTCCCTGTTCGGTAAAAACATGGGGTAAATATCTGCTTTTGGGATTTATATTTGCGGTCGGAAATTTCGACCGCAAATCGTATATATTAATTTTGATAGTTCAATATCCTGCTTCAGTAATGTTGGTTTCTCAACTATATTGGTAATTTCGTTCATCAAATTTCCTCTCTGGTTATTTTGAAGTTCCAAAACAAAACCTCAAATCCGAATCACAATATACAAATTTATTTTATATTTCTTCAAGACTTTGTATCTTCTTTAAAGCCTCCATATAAGCCATCAGACGCTTCTGCTGTTCTTCCTTAAGTCCATGATAATCTTGAACCAATTGAATATCATAAGGCGTAAAACAACTCTCACGACTTGTAACATTAATGTTTTCTTCATCCTCGATACCTTTTCCAGTAAGAAGTTGTTCTGGTGTTATCTGCAATACATTACAAATATCCATGATCTTATCCGCAGTAGGATTTGTCTTTCTTTTTTTCCATTCGCTGATGGTACTGGTCGCAATCCCAACCTGTTTTGCAAATTCAGCCTGTGTCATATTTCTGTCTTTCAATACTTTTAATATTCTCTCGCTGATCGTCATTTTATTTTCCTCTCGTTTTTATTCATATATATAAATTTCATATCTATGGATATATCTTATCACATTATATTCTTGTACTCAATATGAAAACAATTTTATATTTTCTCTTTTAGATAGAAAAAAGAACCGATTTCTCGATTCTTCTTTTCCAAACTCTATATTCACATTATACACTCCAATTTTTATACATAAAACTGTAATGCAAGTTCATTATAATGCAGTATGTCTTCCACTTCTGCAAGCCGTGTCCGGATTTTTTCTGACGCCAGCTGTTTTTCAAGATTCTCCTTGATGCCTGTGTATATGAGCTTTTCTTTTTCAAGGAAAGTTTTCAACACGGGATGGCGGTTTTGCAGGAGTAATCCACCATAAAGGTCTGAAAGTTTCAACACTTCCGAAGCTTTCTGTGCATTTTCACCCTGATACTGCACTTTCATCATCGGATAGAATTTTCCATCTTCCAACACCATGTCCTCTGCGAGAATGGCATATCCTTCTTCCCGTAAAAATTCACGGACATTCTCTATCTCGGACTGTGGCTGCAGGATGAGTTCTTTCGCAGACTGGCAGACTTTTTCCCCGTTTTTTAAGATATGCATGACCAGTCCGCCTCCCATGCCGGCGATGAGGACAGCTTCCACCTCGCCGGGTTTCAAAGCTGCCACACCGTCTGAGAGACGTGTCTGTATGTATGCCTGCAATCCATATAAAGCAATATGTTCTTTTGCCCGCTCTAACGGTCCTTCATTGATATCCATGGCAATTGCAGCTGGAATTTTCTTCTGCTGTAACAGATAGATTGGAATATATCCGTGATCTGTTCCAACATCTGCCAGTGTATATCCCTGTGTGACAAGAGCTGCGGCTGTCATTAAACGATTTGAAATCTTTACCATTTTACTCTAAGTAATCCTTTAATTTGCGGCTTCTGCTTGGATGACGAAGTTTGCGGAGCGCTTTTGCTTCGATCTGACGGATACGCTCACGTGTTACATTGAACTCTTTTCCAACTTCTTCCAGTGTTCTTGCACGGCCGTCCTCCAGACCAAAACGGAGTGTCAGAACTTTCTGCTCTCTCTCGGTCAATGTTCCAAGTACTTCCTCCAACTGCTCTTTTAAAAGTGTGAATGCAGCGGCGTCAGCCGGAACAGGTACGTTATCATCCTGAATAAAATCTCCAAGATGGCTGTCCTCCTCCTCACCGATCGGTGTCTCTAAGGAAACCGGCTCCTGGGAAATCTTTAAGATCTCACGCACACGCTCTACCGGCATGTTCATTTCTGCTGCGATCTCTTCCGGACTTGGCTCACGTCCTAACTCCTGAAGCAGCTGTCTGGAAACACGGATGAGCTTGTTGATCGTCTCAACCATATGGACAGGGATACGGATGGTTCTCGCCTGATCTGCGATTGCTCTTGTGATCGCCTGACGGATCCACCATGTTGCATAAGTAGAGAATTTATATCCCTTGCGGTAGTCGAATTTTTCCACGGCTTTGATCAGACCAAGGTTACCTTCCTGGATCAGATCAAGGAACAGCATTCCACGTCCCACATATCTTTTTGCAATGGAAACAACCAGACGTAAGTTTGCTTCTGCAAGACGTTTCTTTGCCTCATCCCCTGCATCAAGATCTTTCTGCAAATTCTTGATCTCTTCTTTGATCTCTGCAAGTTCTTCCTCTGTTGCATTCTCTTCTCTGCTCTTTAAGATTGCGATCTTTTCCTTCGCCACAGCACCGGCTTCCATATTTTTTGCCAGCTCGATCTCTTCCTCTGCACTTAAAAGAGGTACTTTACCGATCTCCTTCAAATACATACGGACCGGATCTTCAATGGACACGCCATCCGGCACGGAAAGGTCGATTTTTTCCACTTCGATCTCGTCTTCATCATCTACATCGAGTAAAATTTCATCATCAGAATCATCATCTGTGATCCGAAGTACATCGATATTGTTTGCTTCCAGAAAATCAAGAATTTTATCAAACTGCTCTGCTTCTAACTGCATGTCCGCAAAGAAGTCGCTGATCTCCTGGTATTCCAACATGTTCTTTTTCTTTTTGGCCAAGGCTAACAGATCTTTTAACTTCTGCTGAAACTTTTCTTTTGCAGCTTCATCCATCACTGCTGCTTCTTTTTTGGTTTCCTTTACCTCGTTTTCTGTCTTTTTTGCCATTTTGGTTCATCCTCTCAAGTTTTCTACTATTTTGTCCCTAATCAATGGAAATATGCAATTTCTCCAATTCTTCCAGGTCACGTTTATCTGTTACAAGCTGCATCAGACCAGCCATATCTGTCGGTGCCAAATGCTCGGACCGATACTTGATACTGTTTTGTTTGATGCGGATAATGGTCTCTTTCAATGCCTTCTCCCGGTCTTCTTTTGACTCGACCTCATGGATTCTTGCATTGAAAAGCGCCGCAATCTCTTTCTGTGCCTCCTCATCAGGAAACATGCTGACGATCTTCGCCGGGTTTGCTTCTCCGCTCTCCTCAAACTGCTGGAATAATACTTCAGCTACCTTATGATATATCTCCTCCGTAAAATCCTTCGGTGCGATATATTTTTTTATCTTATGATATAATCTGGTATTCTCTATGAGCCATGTCAAAAGAAGTTTCTGGGATTGCTTCATCCCATCTTCTTTTTTGATTCCTCTGGCGGAGGCGTTTTTCTCATTGATACCGGTTTTTAACTGGGTTGGTTGTTTTCGGATGCCTTCCATCTGCATTCCGTATTTACCGACAAGCCGCTGTAAATCCTGCGTTGGCAGCATATATTTTTCCGCGACTGCCTGAATGTAAATATCACGCTCGATTTTTTCTGTGAAGGAGCATAGTTTCTTTGCCACTTCATGATAAAAGGCTGACTTGCTCTCCGGATCTTTCATGTCGTACTGCTGCTCTAAAATGCGTATCTCAAACATAAAGCTGTTCTCTGCATGATCGATACGATCCTGATACGCCTCTGCTCCCAAAGCCTTGATAAATTCATCCGGATCTTTGTGCGGACGCATATTAATTACCTTTGTCGTAATCCCTACTTCCTTTAAAATTGGAATCGCCCGGAGTGCAGCTTTCACCCCTGCGCCGTCACTGTCATAGGTTAAATACACTTCTTTGGTGTACCTTTTTAACAGATTCGCATGTCCTGCCGTCAGCGCAGTTCCAAGTGATGCCACCGCATTGTCAAATCCTGCCTGATGCAGCGCGATCACATCCATATATCCTTCACACAATAAAAACTGTGGTTTCTTTGTGGTCCTTGCAAAATTAAGTCCATACAGATTCCGGCTCTTATCAAAAATCGGTGTTTCCGGTGAGTTTAAATACTTCGGCTCTCCATCGCCCATCACCCTGCCACCGAAACCGATGACTTTGTTGTGGACATCCATAATCGGAAACATGGCACGGTTCCAGAATTTGTCATAGCCGCCGCGTCTCTCATCGATTGTCACAAGCCCCGACTCTTTTAAGATCTCATCCTCATACCCTTTGGAACGGAGATACCGGTATAAGTCATCACTGTACTGATCCGAATATCCCAGACCAAACTTTTTCATGGTCTCCTCAGACAATTCTCTTTTCTGGAAATAAGCGAGTGCATGTTTTCCACGGTCATTCCGCAATAATGTATAAAAATATCTGGCTGCCTCTTTGTTGATCTCCAACAGCCGCTGTTTTTTATCTGCCTCTCTCTTCTGTGCGGCAGAATATTCCTGCTTTGGCAGGGCAACACCCGCCCGGTCCGCCAAGGCTTCCATTGCCTCCCCGAAGGTAAAGTTTTCATACTGCATCATAAACGTGAAAACATTCCCTCCGGCTCCACAGCCGAAGCAGTAGTACATTTGTTTATTCGGAGAAACAGAAAATGATCCTGTTTTCTCATTATGAAAAGGACACAGTCCAAAATAGGTGCTTCCCTTTTTCGTCAGATGCACATACTGTCCGATTACATCCACGATATCATTTCTGGAACGCACTTCTTCAATTATATCATCCGAAAAATATGGCATACTGCGTGTCCTCCTTTCGTTTTAATATCTATTAGCCAATTGCGAAACTCCTCATAGTCTTCTTTAAATTGTTCAAAATTAACAAAAACATTCAAGACACGCTTTCGCTATGTGTCGCTCGCAACGGTACTAAGAAGCCAGACACAACTTACCGTTGTATCTGCCTTCTAAGTGCCGGCGGCTCCCCAATGTCTTTCATGTCTTTTGTCAATTTCTCACAATTCAATTTAGGTCGTTATGAGTTTCGCAATTGTCTATAATACCCATCAACCTTCCCACGCCGCAGGCTATATTGGCTTAGTATCCGTCTACCTGCCAGGCCTGCGGCAGGAAGTATTCGCTGAATTTGGTGATGGCGTACTGGTCGGTCATACCTGCGATGTAATCGCAGATCACACGCTCCGTCTTTTCCCCTTCATCAAGCATGGCGAGGTATTTTTCCGGCAGAAACTCAATGTGGTCTTTGTAGAATCCAAAGAGCTGCCGGATCATTGCCTTAGCCTTCACTTCCTCACCCTTGGCAATTGGATTTGTGTATACATGATCGAACATAAAATGGCGCAGCTCAAACATGGCTTCCTGAATATCTGCTGACATCCGGATGTCATCCTGATCCATGCTGTTCATGATCACGTTATGTATGAGTGTATTTAAGCGCTGTTTTGTGGTAAAACCTAATGTTTTCCGGATCTCTAACGGAATATCATCCTCCGTCAGAATCTCTGCACGGATCGCATCATCCACGTCATGGTAAACATAGGCGATTTTATCTGATAAGCGGACAACTTTTCCCTCTAAAGTATGTGGCATGGACTTGGACTGATGATTTAAAATGCCATCCCGCACTTCCCATGTCAGGTTTAAGCCCATGCCGTTTTTCTCAAGTTTTTCCACGATACGGACACTCTGCTCGTTGTGCCGGAATCCGTCTTCACAGATTTCGTTTAACACATACTCTCCGGCATGGCCAAACGGCGTATGCCCCATATCGTGTCCCAATGCGATTGCTTCCACCAAATCTTCATTCAGACGCAGTGCTTTTGCAATTGTTCTCGCATTCTGCGATACCTCTAAGGTATGGGAAAGTCTTGTCCTATAGTGATCTCCCTTCGGTGTCAGAAAAACCTGTGTCTTATTCTTCAACCGCCGGAATGCCTTACAATGCAGGATTCTGTCCCTGTCTCGCTGAAAAACAGGCCGGACATCGCACTGTTCTTCCTCGCGTTCCCTGCCTTTCGTGTTCACACTGAGCGTTGCATAAGGGCTTAATGTTTCCCGCTCCATTTTTTCAAGTTCTTCCCGTATTGTCATATGTATCACCTCTCTGATATCTGACAGTCTCTCCCGAAGCACCATATAAAAAATCGTTTCAATAAAATCTCCATATTTTTATTATTCGGCAGGATTTTTCAATTTCCTTTATTTTTTATAAAATTCATACAATTTTTTTATTTCAGATAATTCATGGCATCTAAAAGATTGCTCACACCGACCAGCTTGATACCTTTTACTTCTGTCATGGATTTTCTGCAGACCTCCGGTAGAATACAGACCTCAAAGCCAAGTTTTTTTGCCTCCTGCACCCGCTGTTCTGCCATATTTACCGCGCGGACCTCACCGCTTAATCCGACCTCGCCAAAACAGATGGTTTTCTCATCGATCGGTTTGTCCTTGTAACTTGAGATCAATGCAAGAACAATGCCAAGGTCGATTGCCGGCTCATTCATTTTGATTCCTCCTGCGATATTCACATAGGCATCACAGTCACCCAGCTTTAAGCCCAGTCTTTTTTCCAGAACCGCCATCAAAAGATTGACACGGTTAAAATCCGTTCCTGCCGCTGTTCTTCGCGGAATACCAAAATTACTGTGACATACAAGTGCCTGCACCTCCAAAAGGATTGGTCTAGTCCCTTCCATGGAACATGCCACAACAGAGCCGGACGCTCCCTCCGGCTTGCCGCTCAACATATATTCAGACGGATTTTCCACTTCCACAAGACCATCCTGCCGCATCTCGAACACACCGATCTCATTTGTGGAGCCAAAACGGTTTTTTACACCTCTTAAAATACGGTAAGCCGCATGCCTGTCTCCCTCAAAATAAAGCACGGTGTCTACCATGTGTTCTAACACCCTCGGTCCTGCCACCACTCCCTCTTTCGTCACATGTCCCACAATGAAAATGGAGATTCCCATTCCCTTTGCGATCTGCATCAAAACACCTGTGGACTCGCGCACCTGTGATACACTGCCCGGTGCCGAGGAAACCTCTTCGTTAAACATCGTCTGGATGGAATCGATTACAACGATCTGCGGTTTTTCCCGGTCAATGACTGCCTTTATGGTGTCAAGATTTGTCTCACACAGCAGTTTCAGACTGTCCCCGAAATTTCCGATGCGCTCCGCACGGATTTTGATCTGCTGCAAAGATTCCTCCCCGGAAATATAGAGCACTTTTATGTTATGCTCCGACAGATTCCTGCAGACCTGAAGCAGCAATGTGGATTTTCCGATTCCGGGATCACCTCCCACTAACACCATGGAACCCTGCACAATACCGCCGCCAAGTACACGGTCTAATTCTTTCATGTCTGTTGACACACGCTTGTCATAGGTCATCTCGATCTGGGACAGAGGCAGTACCTTTGCCTCTGACGCTGTCGCTTTCTGCTTTGCCAGTGTGCCCGCACTCTTTTTGTCCACCACTTCTTCTACAAATGTATTCCATTCCTTACATCCCGGACACTGCCCCATCCATTTGGACGATTCGTATCCGCAGGACTGGCAGAAAAAAATACTTGTTTTTCCTTTTGCCATAAAACCTTCCCTATCAAAAAAATAACCGGAAACTCTGCAAATAGTTCCGATTGACATTAAAAGGAGTTGCCGTTTCTGACAACCCCTTATCATTTCTTAGCATTTCTGAATCTGAACTTCTACCGGTTTCTCTCCAAGTTCCACACTGACGGTCAACTTGCCACCGAGATTTGTTTTCATCTTACCTGCGCTTGCTCCGTCCACTGTAATTTCATACTCAGTCTCTTCTTCTAACTCCAGTGTGATCTGAGCATCTTCCGGTCCTTCCACGGAAAAAGAAATTCCTGTGTCCGTTGCATTCAAATGATATGCCGCTGTTCCCGGTACGGATTCATAAACAAACATACCATTACGCTCCAGCTTGGTGATGTCTTTGTAAGTTTTTACCTTATAAAGATCTCCCTGATGCCCGAAGTTATCAAGCTTTGCCTTTGCATCCAGAGTGTAATCTCCAAAACTGATCGTTCCATCTGCTTCTGAACGAATTAATTCACTAATAGCGCTCATCTTTTCCTCCTGTGGTACAGTCCTTCTCTGCCTGCTGCACCGTAAAAATTTTGTAAAATCATTATAGCTCAACTACATTTCGATTGCCAGCATTTTCATCATTTTTAAGGATTTTTTTATTTTTGTGTTACTGTTCCTTTACTTCAAAAACAACTGCATTCTTTTTCGTAGTGACGATCACTTCATCACCCTTTTTCACCTTGCCGTCTAAGATTTCTTCTGCAAGCTGATCCTCGATCTCATTCTGGATTTTGCGGCGGAGTGGTCTTGCTCCATATTTCGGTTCGTATGCTTTTTCCACAATATAATTTTTCACGCTGTCACGCACATGAAGTGTGATATCCATCTGGCTCTTACAACGGTCTGTCAGATCTTTCAACATTAATGTGACGATCTGTTTCATATCATTTTTGTTCAGTGAACGGAATACGATGGTCTCATCAATACGGTTTAAGAACTCCGGTTTGAAAATCCTGCGCACTTCCTCCATCACACTGTTTTTCATGCGCTCGTAATTCTGCTTTTCATCATCAGAAGATGCAAAACCAAGTTTTTTCGGTTCCACAATGGACTGTGCTCCTGCATTTGATGTCATGATAATGATCGTATTTTTAAAGTCCACCTTGCGTCCCTGGGAATCCGTGATATGTCCATCGTCTAACACCTGGAGTAAAATATTAAATACATCCGGATGCGCTTTTTCGATCTCGTCAAACAAAATCACGGAATACGGATTTCTGCGCACTTTTTCGCTGAGCTGACCGCCGTCCTCATGTCCGACATATCCCGGCGGGGAACCGATCATTTTAGAAACACTGTGTTTCTCCATGTACTCCGACATATCAACACGTATCATCGCCTGTTCATTGCCGAAAACAGCCTCCGCCAGTGCCTTGGAAATCTCCGTTTTACCTACGCCTGTAGGTCCTAAGAACAGGAACGAACCGATTGGTCTTCTCGGATCTTTTAAACCGACACGTCCACGTCTCACCGCTTTTGCCACAGCCGTCACAGCTTCTTCCTGACCAACGACACGTTTGTGCAGCGTTGCCTCTAATTTTTTCAGGCGGGCTGCCTCGCCTTCTGCCAGTTTCTTCACCGGAATTTTTGTCCAGCCGGAAACAACATCTGCCACATCATCCTCTGTGACAGACAGATTCTTTCTGCGGATCTCACGCTGCGCTTTTTTTGTCTGCTTCTCAAGCTCTGCTTCCAATGCTTCTTTTTCTTCCTTGCACTGTTTTGCAAGCGCAATATCGGAATTGCTCAGAGCATCCTCTAACTGTAATTCTTTTTCTGTGATCTGATTTCTCAATTCCGCAAGTTTCTCTGTATGGTTAGACACGCCAAACCGCACTCTTGCTGCTGCTTCATCCATCAGATCAATTGCCTTATCCGGCAAAAAACGGTCATTGATATAGCGCGCTGACAGGCGGACTGCCGCCTCGACTGCCTCATCCGTGATCTTTACATGATGATGTGCTTCGTATTTACCGCGAAGCCCTTTCAAAATTGCAACTGTCTGTTCCTCGCCCGGTTCCTCCACCGTCACAGGCTGGAATCTTCGCTCTAGTGCAGCATCTTTTTCTACATATTTGCGGTATTCTGTGATTGTCGTTGCTCCCATGATCTGAATCTCACCACGGGCAAGTGCAGGTTTTAAAATATTAGAGGCATCGATCGCGCCCTCTGCGCCACCGGCACCGATGATTGTGTGAAGCTCATCGATAAACAGCAAAACATTTCCTGCTTTTGTCACTTCCTGAATCACTTTTTTGATACGCTCTTCAAATTCGCCACGGTATTTTGAACCAGCCACAATACCGGATAGGTCTAAAGATACCACTCTTTTTCCCTGAACAGAGTCCGGTACAAGGCCGGATACGATACGCTCTGCGATTCCTTCCACGATAGCCGTTTTACCAACTCCCGGTTCTCCGATCAGACATGGATTGTTCTTCGTTCTTCTGCTTAGAATCTGAATCACTCTCTGGATTTCTTCCTCACGTCCAACCACCGGATCTAGTGCTCCTTCCGTTGCAAGCTGTGTCAGATCTCTGGAATACTGATCCAGCGTCGGGGTTCCCTCATTATTTTTCTTTTTTCCCGGACGACCATTCTGAAATTCTTCGCGGTAAAGATTTGCATCTTCCCCCATCGCAATGAGAGTGTCCACAAAGACTTTCTGCATATTGACGGACAGCGTTGTCAGTAATCTGGATGCAACACAGTCTGTCTCTTTGATCATGGCAATCAGAATATGTTCTGTTCCAATGGCATCAGCATGAAATCTGACTGCCTCCTTCTCTGCATTCTCAAGAACTTTTGCTGCTCTCGGTGAATAACCATCTGATTCTGCTACTGCTGTTCCCTCTGCCGGAGCGATCAATTCTTTGATCAGATCTACAATTTTATCTAACTCTACACCATTCTCATTCAGAATATTTGCCGCTACTCCTGAATTTTCCTTCAATAGCCCAATCAGTAAGTGCTCGGTTCCGATATAATTATGATGTAATGATTTTGACATTTTGCCGGCGATATCAATCGCTTTTTTGGCTTTTACAGTGTATGGTAATTGCATGTTGTCTCCTCATGTTATTTATTAGGTGATTGCAAACTCTCCTTAATCTATCTCAAATTGTTCAAAATCAACAAAATTTTCGAAAACACGGTTCCACAGTGTTTTCTCAAGCTTTTGTTGATTTTTCACAATTTAATTTACGTTATGAATGATTTTCGCAATTACCTACATTCTATTTTATATTATAAATCATTTAGGTCGAAAACTTCCATTCCTTTTTCATTTTTCACAGAAGTTTCATTTTTTTGCGGCACATCCATTTTTTCATTTTCAGTAGATGATTTTTTCTCGGACTTTTCTTCTGTCACTGATTTCTCAGAAGTGGATGGAATTTCATCCTCATAATCATTCCATTCGCGGTAAGCCCTGTTGATCGGATGATCTTCCTCGATGTACTCTTCCTCGTCATCGAAATAATCGTCCTCATCCTCATTTTTTTCTTTTTTGCGGAATCCATGAAATTTTCCCAAGAGAGGTTTTTTCTCGGTTTCTGTCTCTTCGTTTGCTTCGTCGTCCTCGTCCTCTGGCTCGTCAAGCTCCGGATCGTCGTCCTCTGAGAGTTCGTCTTTTCCTTTTTTCTTTCTGCCAAAGAGCATGATATTCAGTATGACCACAACTGCGATTGCCAATACAAAAATAAGCACAGCGATCATGTTTCTGGAAAAGGATTTTGCATCTTTATATTTCTTTGAGAGTTCATCATACTCGCTCTGCAATGCTGCAAGATCATCCGAAGAAGAATCCGCTGTCTCTGTAATATTTCCGTTCACACGCTGGTAAGTGCCTTCTGCTGCATCATACTGATACCAGCCTTCGGTTCCATCCTGATTTACTGCATAAAACACATAAAAGTCCGAAGCTTCCTCTCCCTCTGCTGCCGGAAGCTGATACGCCGTCATTACCGTGCTTTCCGGCATCTGCAAAGACACCTGCACATAGCTGTCCGGCAATACCGAATCAAGCGGTGCTAAAAGTGGAATCACATAGCTGCTCTCTCCTGCTGTGAACTTCATGAAATCATAGATAACGTCCCTTGTCTCATCATAGATGAAGAATCTTCCTATTGTCGAATCCACATTGTCAGTTTCCAGATAGATCAGGGAAATCATTCCTTTATTAAAGCTCAGTCCCCTGCACTCGGTTCCCCGGAACTGAACTGCTGCCTCTGTAAAATCAGCCGGGATCTGTTCCTCTGTGAAACTGTCTGAGATGTGATAAGCTGTATCATTGATCACAACCTCCGCCTGTGACGCCGGGGCTTCTGTTGCCGGTACTTCCTCCGTGTCTTCCGGTGTCTCTGCGTCCCCGTTCCCACTGTCTCCGTTTTCACCGCCTGTAGTTGTCGTCTCACTTCCGGTGGTTCCTGCAGCCTGTCTTGTCACAGTGATTTTATAAGTGGCTGTTGTTCCGTTTTCTGCCTTTACAACAATCTTCACAACATTCGCTCCGACGGCAAGATTCGTGTTTCCGGTAACCGATTCAACGGTTGCCTTTTCATTGACCGGTGTTGCACTCACTGCAATACTTGTCACGGAATTATCAACCGTTGCCGTGTACTTTGTGGTGCTTCCCTTAAAAGCCGGAGACAATGTTCCCGGTGAAATCGTCAGTGCCTTTAAGGAATTATCTGCGGATAAAGCTGCCGTATTGCTTCCAGTATTGTTGTTACTTCCTGTTCCAGAACTGCTTCCATTTCCCGCATTTCCATTGCTGCCTGCTGCTTCGTTTTTGACCGTTACAGAAGTGCTGCTGCCTGCCATGGAATCCAATTCTTCTTCGGTACCGTAAATAACACCATCCGTAGCAGAAAGCGAAATAGAAGCTTTTCCCGCACTGATTGCTTTTAATGTCACACTGAAGCTGTCACTCGCTACCGAAATACTTCCGCCGCCACCGCCATAAGTTGCATTACAGCTCACAAACTCCAGAATGCCGGCATCATAGGTCAAAACCATATTGGCATATGCACTGTCCCCGGATGCACTTAATGCTTTTGCCGTTACCGTCACAGTCTGTCCGATATTCAGGGAACTGGCAGACACAGCGATCGTTGTTTTTCCGGAAGCCGCCTTGGCATGCATCTGCGGTGTCATAAGGCAGATGCATAATGTTAACAGTGTAATGATCACACCTAATTTCTTTTTCATTTTACTCTCCATTCTTATGTGTGAAAATTGTATTTTCTCACTAAAATAACTCTTTCTATCCACACAGCCCTGTTACTGTTCAATCTGTGCTGCATTTATAATATGTTTCTGCAAAAGCACAAGGTCTTTTACGGAAACTTTTCCATCTCTGCTTATGTCCGCAGCCGCTGCATACGCACCGGAAAGCTGTGATGTTCCAAGAATCTGTTTCTGCATCATGACCAGATCGACCACAGAGATTTTTCCATCTCCATTGATGTCACCGTAAATGACAACGTCATACTGCTTCACCAGTGTTCCATTTGCATATACTGCAATTTTATTACCTGTTCCGACTGCACCGGTATTTTCTGTGCCATCTGCTTTCAGCACTTTGACCGTGCCGCTTCCCGCTGAGATATTGGCAAGTACAGAAGAAGCGCCTGTTCCCGGTGTAATACCTGTGATCACGGTATCTCCCAGTTTATAGGAGGTAGAAACGGATACGCCGTCCGCAACCGTTGTTCCACCACTTTCCGGTGTCTGGGTATTGTCTGCTGCCGGCTGCTGTCTTACCACATTGATCGTGTAGGTTTTTGCCGAACCGCTCTGTGACACACAAGTTACGTTGATCGCATTATTTCCATAATTCAATGCATAAGTTCCCGCTCCGGAAACTCCCGCTTTCGGTGCAACTGCCGAAGCACCTACATTGATCGAGCTTATCTCGGTTCCAACGATCACGGAATAATCGGTTACTGCTCCTTGGAAAGACGGTGTCAGTCCATATCCGCTTACGCTGAGAGAAGAGAGCCAGTTATTCGGATTACCACTGTCTGAAAACGTCACTGCTGACTCCGGCATATTGCTATACACCGGAATACGGAATATAAATCCCTGTGATTTATCCGCATAAGCGGTGCTCATTGTTTTTCCTTCTGACATTGCCGCCTGCACATTTGTCATGTACTGATGTGAGTATATGCTGTTCATATTCACCACATTAAATTTCTGGAAATATAAGGTGTTCTGCCCTTTTTTCACATAATTATTTCCAACGATACCAGCTCCACCATTAATTGATTTATAAATAGAATTCCAGTCGTTATTTTTCGCATAAATCAATCCGTTGACCGTCGCAGACGCAGACGATGTCGTATATGCTCCGATATTAAAGTAATTGTAATATCCATTATAGCCAGAGTAATTGCCAGAGATCAAAGGACTTGTCCCCTTATTTCCCTGCTCCTGCTTACATCTTGCAGCCAGATGATAAGGACTGACACTCAAGTTCTGTCCCACTTCCATGAAAGTATCTGCATAGCTTCGCGATGCTCCGTCTGTATCGCTATAGTTTCCACTCATGAAACTGCCTGACAGAATATTTCCAACTCCTGTCACGTTCTGATATGGCGCATATTCTAACGTTTCAAACTGAAAAATATACGTGTCATTCAGGTAATTTCTCGGATCCATGCAATATGCTATGTAATTGGAGGAGGCACTTACCCAGCCTGCTCCGTCATAACCATACCATTTGTTGGTCGCCCAGTCATAAGCACCCGTCTCCGTTGACTTTCTCGCATCATTGGAAGAACTCTGCACCAGATTCCTTCCGACAACACTCTCATTTGCAATGACGGTATTCCAGTCTAGTCCTGTCTGTACCGGAACGAACTGCCAGTCTGGATACTTCTGGTGCAATGCCAGAAGCGAATTACAGTAACTGTCCGGAAATCCCGCTGCTTTTAACGATGCAACATACTCATCATCCGTCACCGTTGTGGTGTCTCCCTGCGATCCATCCGCAGAAGTCTGTCCTGTTACCGCAAGGTATGTTCCACAGATCCACCCGGCATAATCCACCCCATCTTTATTAAACGTCACATTATACCAGATTGTCCCATTCGTCGTTGTCTGTCCCAGCACATTCACCGTCTGGTCTCTTTTTACCATGGTCACCGGCGAATATGCCGTGCTTGCTCCGGTTCTCACGTAAACGTTGCCATTGGTGTTCGTGACCACTCCGGCCGCTCCCTGTGCCGAACTGTCTGTGATCGCACTTCCGGAAGAGGTATCTTCTGTTGAAAGCGTGATAAAATCTGACCGGATATATCCGGTGGATGCCATTCCATTATAGGAAATCTGTACCTTGTACCATTTCATTCCATCGGAGCCATCCACTTCATCTATCACACGGACTGCTGTACCCGCAGCTAAAGATGTGATCTTGTCCCCATCTACCGGAGTCTTTCGCATCTGTACCGGTCCATCATTCAAAACACCCGCCGTCTCCGTATACGCATAACTTTCCAACGGTTTTACCGTAATGACCGCAGTCGCTGCTGTCACACCAAAAATCGTTGCAAAGATAAAGCTCCGCCATTTTCTCTGTTTTATATTAAGGTTTCTTCTCATTTTTCCTCCAGATGCCTTCGGTATTCCCCAAAAAGACACAGTAAATCATGCTTATTATATGTAATTCACGATAGAGCGTCAACCTTAATCTGGTAAATATGGTAACTGATATGTATGATACAGCAAAGTGCTCAGATACTGCCTGAGCAGTAACGATGTTTTGTCCTTTTTTCCACCTTATCATTGGTGAACTACCCATTGTCTTAAGCCAATGGGCTTCCTGCTTCATCGACCTCGTAAC
>OGHK01000787.1_pt1 | contig 31210 bp, 29 predicted proteins | sample 1571411 | NCBI WGS metagenome assembly OGHK01 (sample SAMEA2582043, study PRJEB24529) | metagenome | biome: Human gut stool | place: China | collected 2011 | reverse complement strand
ACCTCATGCACGGTTTGATGAGGGGCGGATGAAATTTTCATCCGCCTACTCTACATTGCTGTAGCTTTTTCAATTCATCAATTGATAGACCAGTAGCACGAGAAATATTCTCTAAAGACAGCAGATTAAGCTCCAATAGATGACGTGCAGTATTAAGGACACCCTTTTGAATACCAGCCTCATACTCCGCTTTCCGAAGTTTCTTCTCTTCTTCTTCCTTGTCATATTCAAATATACTCATACTGATAACCTCCGCGCGGTTCTTTCGAAGAAAATCCGCAAGAATATTTTCTTTGATACATTCATCAACAGCGCATTCCACTGCCTCGTTCAGAGACATGTCGGCTGTGTATTTTCGCACCTTTGCAACATATTGTGCATATTCCCTTAATGTTTTGCAATGTTCCATAAGAAGGGCATTGTGCCCCTCGTTGATATTTAAGACAGTTACGATCAGTTCCAGTTTTGGCTCACCCGACAGATGTTCAAAAGCAGAGGAAAGTCTGTGCTCAAAAACATCGCAAACTGGATCAGAACCATTATAAAACTCAATAAAATTAGGAGTAGGTATCTTTTGCAGGCTGGATGAGTATAAAGATTTTTGATCCAGCATTTTTTGATATTCACTGCTAATGTAAAATAAATCACGAAGTGGCATATTTGGATTGTAAGTCGACTGATGTTCGTACAGGTATAAATTCGTGTCAATGATAAATGCCAGATCGTTTTTCATTCCCATATAGATAGCGTTTTCCAAAGTAACAATCTCTAAATCATCCGGATTCGTATAGTCTCTGCTGTTTACTGCATTGTAAAGCGAGAGCAGATTCTTTTTGTCTGAAAATAACATCCGGAAAACAGTATCTTTGTAGTTGCGATTTGCAGAAACTGCTCCTGCTGTAGTTGATTTGTAACGATCTTGTGGTCGCATTGCCATAGGCTTTCCTCCTTATCACGGTGGACGGCAGATGCACATAAATGCATCGTGCCTCCGGCAGGAGAATAGAGCATTGTAAAAATAGTTTTCATCCGTTTCCTGCTTTTAAATTGGTTAATGGGTAATAAAAGCATAGATACGAAATGAATGACACCGATTGTTTTTGATAATCGAGTGCTTCCTAGAATACAGATGGCTCATCAGCCACAAAGATTTTGTAAAATATGCTTTGAGATATTGTATCATACCAACATCAGAAAATGCAATGGAGAAAATAGTAAAATTTTAAATATTATGAGTACTAAAAAAATGAATAAAAGCATTCATTCAAATCTCCGCAACAGTAGCCCAAACAAAAGAATCATGCTACAATGAACAAAGGAAGATAAAAACAGCAGAAATGCCATAGAATAACGAAGGAGATCATCAGACATGAACATAAATATTTTATATGAGGATGAGGAGGTTATTGTCTGCGAAAAACCGGCGGGGGTTGCGGCGCAGACAAGACGGTTAGGACAGGCGGACATGGAAAGCCTTCTGAAAAATTACCGGGCAGGAAAGGGAGAACAGCCGTATATCGGGGTGGTACACAGGCTGGATCAGCCGGTGCGCGGAGTGATGGTTTTTGCCAAAACAAAAGAAGCTGCGGCGGATTTAAGCCGTCAGGTGCAGACAAAAATGGCAGATAAATTTTATTATGCGGTGACAGACGGTGTGCCGGAACAGAAAAAAGGTACATTGGAAGATTACCTGCTCCGGGATGGAAAAACAAACACTTCAAAAGTGGTATCTAAAAGTACGGAGGGCGCAAAGTCAGCAAGGCTGGACTATGAAGTGACCGCACAGAATAAAACGAACGCCATTCTCCGGATCCGGTTAGACACCGGAAGGCATCATCAGATCCGGGTACAGTTAGCAAATGCAGGAATCCCGATCGTAGGGGATACGAAGTATAATTTTAAAGAGACAATGACACGGAGTGGAAACGGTCTTTTACTCTGCTCTTATAAAATCGGATTTAAACATCCAAAGACACATAAAAAAATGGAGTTCGAAATCAGGAATCCATTTCTCATCTGAGACAGAAACGCAGGAGTTACAAATAACTTCTGCGTTTTTGCTATAAAAATAGTTACTGTTCACTCAGCAGTAAAACACTTGCTGTTTTGCTGCGTAAGAAAGTGATTCAGGAGTGAGCAGACTCCTTTTGTGAAGCAAAAACTGAAATGAGTCAGCGAATCGTTACTGGAACGAAGTATGAGTGAACAGTAACGAAAAATAGAATAAAATCACGAAAAATGTCGAAAATAGAGTGGTAAAATAAGCATAATGTGCTAAAATACAAATAGGATTTAAAATTGGGTTCATAAAATAAAAAAGATGTAGTAGGAGGTATGGGTATGAACAATATTAAGGTGAGAACAAAATTAGTTATTGTAATGGTGATTGCACTGATCGCACTGGCACTATGCGCCGTCATTTCCAACACAAGTCTGTCAGGACTTGGAAATAATGCGTTAGACATTATCGAGAATGATATGCGTTCCTCGTATGATGAACAGATCAAGGCACAGGTAGATAATGTAATATCTCTTTGCCAGAGCATTTACAATCGGTATGAAAAAGGTGAATATACCTTAGACGAGGCAGAAAAACTTGCAGCAGACCAGATTCGTGATCTGCGTTACGGCAATAATGGATATTTCTGGGTAGATACCTATGATGGAACAAACGTAGTCCTTCTCGGCAATGACACAGAGGGAACAAATCGTATGGATGCAGTGGACACCAATGGATTTGCGTATATGCAGGCAATCATCAGTGCAGGAAGGCAGGAAAACGGCGGTTTTACGGATTATGTATTCCCGAGAGAGGGTGAGACGGAACCATCTCCAAAACGTGCTTACAGCAAGGCATTTGAACCATTTGGCTGGGTACTTGGAACCGGAAACTACACGGACGATATTGATGAGGACGTATTGGGTGTGAAAAATGAATTTTCTTCCTATGAATCCAACAGCAGAATGGCGATCATCGGAATCGCTGTTGTCATGGAAGTAATCTTAATTTTAGTTCTGACACTGATCACAGCCAGCATTGTGAAGCCATTGAAAAAGAGTCTTACCCATATTGACGAGATAGCGCAGGGCGATTTTTCAAAAGAATTTGAACAGGATCTGTTAAAGAGAAAAGATGATTTTGGACAACTGGCAGATTCACTTGAGAAAATGCGCTCTGAGATGAAGGAACTGATTGGAGAGGTAAAATCAGAAGCATTAGAGATCACCGGCATGGTGCAGGAGATTGATACAAGTATTCGGGCATTAGATGATCAGATTGAAAATGTATCTGCGACAACGGAGGAGCTTGCGGCAGGTATGGAGGAGACAGCGGCATCTTCGGAAGAGATGAATGCAATGTCACATGAGATTGAGAGCGCTGCGAAGAGTATTGCAGAGAGATCTCAGGATGGCGCTAACGAGGCAGATGAGATCAGGGAACGTGCTGTGAAAATCAAAAAAGATACAGACGAAAATGACAGACGTACCAGATCGATTCATGAGGAGATTAATGAGAGCCTGACAAAAGCACTCGAAGATATTAAGGTTGTGGATCAGATCAATGTTCTTGCCAAATCAATCATGGATATTACCGGACAGACGAACCTTCTGGCTTTGAATGCATCCATTGAGGCTGCCAGGGCGGGAGAGGCAGGAAAAGGATTTGCGGTTGTTGCAGATGAGATCCGTGTATTGGCAGAGCAGTCAAAAGCCGCAGTTGCCCATATTCAGGAAGTGACTGGCAATGTGACCGCAGCCGTTGAGAATCTTGCAAATGATGCAGAGAGGCTGCTGGAGTTTGTCGGAAATGATGTTGTGGAGAGTCTTGGAGGATTTGCAGAAATGGCAAATTCCTATAACAGTGATGCTGCCAATGTAGATTCTCTTGTAACGGACTTCTCGGCATCATCGGAGCAGCTGCTCGCATCCATTAACGGAGTGATGGATGCTATCTCCGATGTCAGCAAGACTGCGACAGAGGGAGCTACCGGAACAACGGATATTGCTGAAAAAGTAGGAAACGTTGTGCAGGAGGCAGAGGCAATTAAACAGAAGGCAGAGACAACCTATCATTCTGCTGAAAAACTACAGAAAAATGTGGAACGTTTTATTGTATAACCGGTAATGGATATAGAATGTGACAAAACAGCAAGCGTTTTTTTGGAGCAAAAGGGGATCGTATGATAGAAAAGTATTATAATGGGGTTATCGAACAGGTCGCAGGAGGAATCGGAAATGTAGAACATAACAGTATCCTTGTGCGGTATAGCAATGATTTTTCTATATGGGATTTAGAGAGTGTCAATCATTATAAGGACCAGACAGATATCTTTTTTACCTGTCATGAGTTTTCTTATAACAAGATCGCAGAGGCTTATGAACCATATCTGGGACTGATCCGGCAGATGTTCCATAAGTATTGCAGCGGCACATTGGAAGAGTTTATGGAAGAATGTGATGTCTACAAGCTTCAGAGACCTGTGTTTGAAAGTTATTTTGAAAAGGGATTTTGCGAGAGAACGGAACAGATCCTGATCGATGAGGTAGAGTATGAGCAGGAACGTATGCGCAATTCGATCGTGACGATGCTTCAGAAATTATCAGAGATCCGTCCGGTCGTCATTGTGTTGAACCGTTTCCAGCTTGCTTCGAAAAGCACCATGCAGCTTTCCAACAGCCTGCTTCAGGTGAAGAATAAAAATATCGGCATTGTCTTGGGAGTCAATGATGTGCAGTCGATTCCGGAATTTGCACATGAAGAGTGGGATGCGATCTGTGAGAGTATGGATGACCGGAACATGGTGTACCATATCGGAAATGCAGGCAGGAACATGGAACCGGATGTCATGGACTATTACTCTGATTATGAGAGTGACGATGGCTATCGGAAACTGAATAATCTGGTATACTTTCTGGATTTTGATCAGGCAGACCATCATCTGAGCAAGATTGAGCGCCGGATCAAGTTTGATAACTTTACGATTTCTGAGAAAAAGCATTATCAGCTTTTGCTGTTACAGATTATGGTGTCGGTGTTGCAAAGAGATATTGCGAAGGCTCTGGAATCCTGCGAAGATCTGGAAAAACTGCAGGATCAGGAGAAAGAGGGAGCATTTTATTATAATTTCTGGATGGCAACTTCTTACATGTATCTTGGAAAGTTAGAGGAAGCCATGATTTATGTACAGAAGGCAAAGGAGTGCGGAGAAGCGCTGGGGGATGATTTTTTAGTGTTCCGTGCAGAACTTTTAAAAGCGCAGAACCAGATGTCCGGCTGGTGCAATATTTTCTTCTGTGCCCAGGATATTGAGATCAGCGATAAACTGATCGAGAAGCTGAATGCGTACCATTACAAAAATCATCTGGCGCATATTTATATTTATGCATACGACAATAAACCGGAGATCGTGGCAAAAGCGTACCGGTCGGAAGCATTTCTGATTTATTTTTCCAAGGGCGTTGCGCTTGCAAAAGAGATTGGCAATGAGCAGCTTATCAGCATTGCATATCGGAAAAATATCATGATAGCATCCACAAATGGCGAGTACGAAGTTTCCCTGTTATATTCGATCCGTACCTATGAGGCGATGAAAGATGTTGACAGCGTGGAGGGCGGAAGGATCTATTCCGGTATTGCGTATAATTTATGTGCAATGGGAGAAAATGAGAGAGCCCAGAGCTATTACAACAAGGCAATTAAGATATTATGTAAACTGAGAAAGCCGGAGGATATTGCAGAAGTACATTATAATATGTCATTGAACTGCGTTATGCTGGGGCAGTATGACAAGGCGCAGGAATACCTGACACAGTGTATGAAAGCGATCGAAAAGCTGCATCTGAACAGTCTGCGTGTCTGCAACCTGTCCAAACTGTATGGATTGTTTGCTCTGGTTTCCATTTTACAGGGAAACCGTTTTAACTGTGAGAGGTATCTGTATAGCTGCCGCCAGTTTTTGAATTATATTTTCGAGAAGGAAAAGACAGAAAACAACCTCGCCACTGTGCATGACTACGCAAAGGCAGATGATGATATGTTCCTCTATACGTTTTCCAAGGCATTATTAGCACAGCATGACGGAGACAACGAGGAGGCGCTAAAATTATATGAGCAGGCAGATATTTATTTAAAGAGAGCAGAGGGAAACCAGTTTTTCTGTTATGTGCTGTTCCGAAGGAACAGGATGGAATGCTTCAGGAATGCAGGAAAAGAGATCCTTTATGAGCAGGAAGAGTTTATTTTAAAACAGTATGAAGAGACACATCGTATCATGTTCCATGAGTACGCGGAGGATATGAAAGATCTTCTGCCACCGGTAGATGACGACTGTGAGGAATTATCAACCAGGGAAATCGAGGATCTGTTAAAGCAGGAGAGCGTGGAGCGGGCATATAAGAGTAAGAAAGAACAGCTCGACTTTATTTCTATCTGGCAGAAACTGATCGATGTAAATGGTATCACTGCAAAAGAGATGCTCAATATGGTCATGAAGACATTTTTAAATCATTTTGACGTCGACCGGGCAGTCTATATCCGCTATAGCGAGAGGGTGCCGCAGGTACTTTACAATGACACAGAGAAAGAGATGACGCCGGAGATCATGAAGATCATGGAAAAATCCATGCGGAAAAATGCGGGTGGATTTGTGATCTCCAAGATCAGCAGCAATTATTCTGAACATCAGGATATCACATCGATTTTTGGTGATGAAGATGTGTGTTCTATGGTGGCGATCCCATTTTTTAACAACGCAAAAATCGAGAATATTGTCATCACCTATGTGCTGATGAAGGATAACTGGCATTCCTCGGTGAACCGTTATATGCTTGATGAGGACGATCTGAACTTTTATCAGCTTCTGTTCCGTGAGGTGCGTTACGCATTGAACAGGCTTGATGCCTATGACAAGATTTATGAGATGAATACAAAACTGTATATGTCGGCAGTTACAGACCAGCTGACAGGGTGCTATAACCGTGAAGGGTTCTACCGCAAATTAGACGCACTTCTGAAAGAGATCGCAGGGGAAAAAAGAAAACCAAAGCTGGGAGTGATGTTTATTGACCTGGACAATTTCAAACACTATAATGATACGTACGGACATGATGTGGGCGATTTCGTTCTGATCAAAATGGCTGATATTTTTACGGAAGTCTGTGGAAAAGATGGTTTTGTGTGCCGTTATGGCGGGGATGAGTTCCTGATCTTCCTTTATACAGATGACAGGGATATTTTCAAAGAAAAGGCAGAGCGTATCTATCAGATTATTGATGAGGCAGACGGATTTTCGGCGGAGATCAGTGAAAAACTCGGACAGTCATTCTCAATCGATAAACAGCATCAGATCTCCTGCTCCATCGGTATTGCAGCCGGAGACCATATCTGTACGGAAAATGATATGACAGAGATGATCAAGAGGGCGGATGATCTGTTATATTCGATCAAAACAACGACAAAAGGAACCTATCGTATATGAAAATCGTTTTACCTGAGAAAGTAACTTATATTATTGACACACTGACACAGCATGGCTTTGAGGCCTATGCTGTAGGTGGGTGCGTCCGTGATACGATGTTAGGACGGATTCCTATGGACTGGGACATCACGACATCAGCAAAACCGGAACAGGTAAAAGAGTTATTCCGACATACCATAGATACTGGGATCCAGCATGGAACGGTTACCGTGATGCTTGAACATGAGGGATTCGAGGTGACCACATACCGTATAGACGGGGAATATGAGGATGCAAGGCATCCTAAGGAGGTACAGTTTACTTCCAATCTGTTAGAAGATCTGAAGCGCCGCGATTTTACGATCAATGCTATGGCTTACAATGATAAGGATGGGCTGGTCGATGCGTTTGATGGTGTGGGAGATTTAGAGCGCGGTGTGATCCGGTGCGTGGGAGCTGCTGTGGAGCGTTTTACGGAGGACGCGCTTCGTATGCTGCGTGCAGTGCGGTTTGGAGCGCAACTTGGCTTCTCTATTGAAGATGAGACAAGAGAGGCGATTGTTTCCCTGGCACCAAACATTGCAAAAGTGAGTGCAGAACGTATTCAGATCGAAATGGTAAAACTTCTCACGTCCGGACATCCGGAACTGCTGCGCACGGCCTATGAGACAGGACTTACCGCAGTTTTTCTGCCGGAATTTGACGAGATGATGAAAACACCGCAGAATAATCCGCATCACTGCTATTCTGTGGGGGAGCACACGCTGCATGCCCTGATGGAGATACAGCCGGATAAAGTGGCGCGTATTACAATGCTGTTACATGATGTGGCAAAACCGATGTGCAGAACCACGGACGAACATGGCGTGGATCACTTTTATGGACACCCACAGGAAGGAAGTCTTGTGGCAAGGAAGATTTTGCGGCGGCTGAAGTTTGACAATGATACAACCGACCGGGTATGCAGACTGATCTTATGCCACGACGATAATCCGCCTTTGCAGGAGCGGACGGTCCGCAGAGCAATCTACCGGAACGGTGTGGATCAGTATCCGCTGCTTTTTGCAGTAAAAAGAGCGGACATGCTGGCACAGAGTGCATACAGGCGGGAGGAAAAAGCAGAGTATTTAAAGGAATACGAAGAAATATATGAGCAGATCATGGCGAAGCGGCAGTGCCTTTCCATAAAGGAACTTGCGGTTACGGGAACGGATCTGATCGCAGATGGAATGCAGCCGGGAAAGGCGATCGGCGAGACGCTGAAACAGCTTTTGGAGTATGTGCTGGAACACCCGGAGGACAACACGAAAGAAAAATTAATGGAACAGGTTCATAATATCGCATCCCCTCACATATGATGAATTGACACGGCAGGAGAGCATTTTGCTCTCTTATCGCAGATTCATCGTATGGAGGGGATTTTCATGTATATCAGGCCGGAACAGATAGCAGAACAATATGAGATGGAGGTAAAGTCTATTTCGAAGGGAAGAGACTGTTTTTTGTGTGAAACAGATCTCGGAATGCGCGCACTGAAGGAGTATAGGGGCTCTGTGGAGCGTGCAGAATTTCTGGCTGGAATGCTTGATTTCCTGAAAGAGCAGAATATTGTGGCAGAGCAGATCTTTTATACAAAAGAAGGGGAAATTTTTGCCAGGGACGAAGAGGAACAGAATTATCTGTTATTGTCAGTTTTCCGTGGAGCCGAGTGCGATACGAAGAGCAGGGAGGACATGGTGTATGCGGTAAGACTGCTCGCTGGTTTACATAATGCAACTGAACAGTATCCGGACGAGGTGCCTGAGTTTGTAAAAATGAATCCTAACGCCCTGCTTTTGCTTTATGAAAAACATAACCGTGAATTGCGGCAGGTGCGCAATTATATCCGTGGCAGAAAACAGAAAAATGAGTTTGAAGAAATGTTCATGCGCCAGTTTGCAGGTTTTTTTGAAAAGGCACAGGCTGTCACAGAGCAGTTGCAAAATATGGAGATTCGTGAGGAGTTGACTGGCTTCTGCCATGGGGATTATAACCAGCACAATGTCATTTTTTCGAGAGAGGGCGTGGCAATCGTCAATTTCCTTAATTTTTCCTATCAGATCCGGGTGAGTGACCTCTCAAATTTTGTGCGGAAGATGATGGAAAAAAATAATTGGAACACGTCGCTTGGAATGGAGTTGATCGGGGCATATGATTCTGTGCGGAAACTAAAGCCGCAGGAATTTTCATATTTGTATTTTTACCTTGCGTATCCCGAGAAATTCTGGAAAATTGCAAATCATTATAGCCAGTCCCACAAAGCCTGGCTTTCCGGCAGAAACACCGAAAAACTCAGCAAGGTGATCACACAGGAGGGGGCGAGGGAGCATTTTTTGCAGACGCTTGCAGGGAAAGTAGAAAATAGGATATAATTAGGTAACAGCGAAACTCCTCATAGGTTATGTCGAATTGTGGAATACCAACAAAAACATTCAAGACACGCTCTCGCTACGTGTCGCTCGCAGCGGTACTAAGAAGTCATATCCTGCATTTCATTTCTGATAAATCAGAATGAAATACAGAATATGACTTCTAAGTGCCGGCGGCTCCCCAGTGTCTTTCATGTCTTTTGTTGATATTTCACAATTTAATTCACATTTTTACGAGTTTCGCAATTTACATGATTTGTATGACACATAAGAGGTGATATGTTGAGAAAATTAAGATACATGTTTTATAGCATTATTTTAAGTATGATTTTATTAGCGGGATGTGGACAGCAGACAAGACCGGTCTCGACTGCACAGTATTATAATCCGGCGAAAGAGACAGCGGCAGATACTGAGGAAGCAGAGGGTGCAGGGGCGGAGACATCGATCGGAACCGATCTCTATCTGATCATTGGCAATGACATGACCAATGAACAGTTGAATTTAAAGCAGCTTGCATCAGGAAAGCAGTATCTGTATGTTTATTCATTGTCTACAGACTTTCTGGATAAATACGGAAACAGTGCAACAACGATGGATTTTGAGCCGGGCAGGGTGATCCATATTGGAAAAAAAGATGGTGAAGGACGGCTCTTGCAGGCACAGATCGCGGATGAAGTCTGGGAATATTCGGATATCACAAAATATTCGGTAGATACAGAGCGTGGGATTTTCAAAATTGCGGATTCCAAGTATTCGTATGACGCAGATTTGTTCGTGGAATCGAATGGAGAAAAAATCCGTCTGTCCGACCTGAACGAAAAAGATGAGATCCGTGTCGTTGGAATCGGAACAAAAATATTATCCGTATCCGTCACTACCGGACAGGGAACTCTGGAGTTAAAGAATACATCCGTATTTGAGGGAAGTTTTATTCAGGTGGGAAGTAAGATTTTTGCACAGATCACACACAATATGAAGCTGGAGATCCCGGAGGGAACTTATACGGTTACCGTTGCAAATGAAGGATATGGCGGCAGCACAGAGGTGGAGATCGCAAGAGGGGAGAACTGCACGCTTGATCTGGATGAATTAAAAGGTGAGGGTCCTAAGACTGGAAGTATCATATTTTATATTGATGTGGAGGGAGCAACGCTTTCCATTGATGGGGATACTGTGGATTACAGCGCACCTGTGGTACTGACCTATGGCGTGCACACATTGCATGCGGAGGCAGAGGGATACGACGATTTTGATAAAAAGCTTTTTGTTAACTCTGCGGCAGCGAATATCGATATCTCTCTTACCGGAGACGGTACTACGTCAGACAATGACATGACAGAGGGCACAGAGTCTGTGGAGGAGACCGAAACTGCTGAGACAGAGACAAAAGACAGTGAGGAGGAGACAAAGAGTACAGAAAAAGATTCGGAGACGTCAGACAAGTCCACGGACAAAGATGTGACATCTGATTATCTGTCCACACTTTCTGATCTCATCACGTCGTTGAATAAGTAAGAAGATGTAACTATTCAGAACCTCATTCGCAAAATCGTTCTCTCAGAGCTTTCCTTGAATAACAAGCATGCTTGTTATTTGCTCATTGTGGTTACTTCGCCAAAGAAATTTTCAAAATTATGCTCATTCATGCAAGCATGATTCGCAAATTTTTGAAAACTGCCCTGGCTCTGAATAGTTACAAAAAAATAACTTGAAAATAGCGGCTGACAAAGCTAAACTATAAACGAGATCAATATAGGGAGGAAATAATTATGGGATACAAAGAAATGTATGAAGAATGGTTAAATAATCCATACTTCGACGATGCAACAAAAGCAGAATTAAAAGCGATCGAGGGGAATGAAAAAGAGATCGAAGACCGTTTTTATATGGATCTTGAGTTTGGTACGGCAGGTCTCCGCGGCGTGATCGGTGCCGGAACAAACCGTATGAATGTCTATACAGTCCGCAAGGCAACACAGGGACTTGCAAATTATATCAACAATGTGCATGCACAGGAGAAAGGGGTAGCAATTGCATATGATTCCAGACATATGTCGCCGGAATTTGCAGATGTTGCGGCTTTATGCCTTGCTGCAAACGGAATTAAGGCGTATGTGTTCGAGTCGCTTCGTCCGACACCGGAACTTTCCTATGCAGTCCGCAGATTAGGATGCACCGCAGGAATCAATATCACAGCCAGCCATAACCCACCGGAATATAATGGATACAAGGTATATTGGGAGGATGGCGCACAGATCACTCCGCCTCACGATACCGGAATTATGGCAGAGGTGAAGAAAGTAACGGATTATGCAGCCGTTAAGACGATGGACAAAGCTGCCGCAGTTGCAGCAGGTCTTTATCAGGTGATCGGAGCAGATATCGATGATCCATACATAGAAGAACTGAAAAAACTGATCCTTCATCAGGATTGTATTGACAAAGTGGCAGGAGAGTTAAAAATCGTGTACTCTCCACTTCACGGAACCGGAAATATCCCGGTGCGCCGTGTGTTAAAAGAACTTGGATTCAAAAATGTATATGTCGTTCCGGAGCAGGAACTCCCGGATGGAGATTTCCCAACCGTAAGTTATCCAAACCCGGAGGCAGCAGAAGCATTTGAATTAGGACTTGCTTTAGGCAAAAAAGTGGATGCTGATCTCATCCTTGCAACAGACCCGGATGCAGACAGACTTGGCGTTTATGTAAAAGATTCCAAGACCGGGGAGTACCACAGCCTGACAGGTAACATGTCCGGATGCCTGATCGGCGATTATGTGATCGGTCAGAGAAAAGCCCTGTACGGACTGCCGGAAGATGGAGCATTTATCCGCTCAATCGTTTCCACCAATATGGCAGATGCAATTGCAAAATATTATGGAATCCAGCTTGTAGAAGTTTTAACAGGATTTAAATTCATCGGACAGAAGATTCTTGAGTTTGAAAACACCGGAAAAGGAACCTACCTCTTTGGTATGGAGGAAAGCTATGGCTGTCTGACCGGAACTTATGCAAGAGATAAAGATGCGGTCGATGCTTCCATGACACTGTGCGAGGCAGCAGCTTACTATAAGACCAAAAACATGACACTCTGGGATGCTATGCTTGCAATGTATGAGCGTTACGGATACTACAAAGATGATGTGACTGCTATCACTTTAAAAGGTATCGAGGGACTTGCCAAGATCCAGGAGATCATGAATACGCTGAGAGAGAATGCTCCGGCAGAGATTGGCGGTTACAAAGTAACGGCAGTGCGTGATTATAAGAAGAACACCATTACAGATACTGCAACAGGCGCTGTAAAACCGACCGGTCTTCCGGCTTCCAATGTTTTATATTATGAGCTGGAGGATGATGCATGGGTATGTGTAAGACCTTCCGGAACAGAGCCGAAAGTAAAATTCTATCTCGGTGTAAAGGGAACGTCTTTAGAGGATGCAGATGCAAAATCCAAGGCATTATCCGAAGCTGTCCATGCAATGATCGGAAAAATGTTATAACATATGGAAAATGCCTAAAAATGCCCCAAAATGGGAAAATTTCTTGACAAAGACATAGAAAACAAGTATAAATATGGATGTAGGTATTTTGGAAAAGAAAAAACCTCATATATCATAAAGTGAAAATCCAGAGGAGGAATTTTTAACATGAACAAAGCAGAATTAGTTGCAGCTATGGCTGAGAAAGCTGAATTAAGCAAAAAAGACGCAGAAGCAGCATTAAAAGCATTCACAGATGTTGTTGCAGAAGAATTAAAAAAAGGTGAGAAAATCCAGTTAGTTGGATTCGGAACATTCGAAGTTTCTGAGAGAGCAGAGAGAACAGGACGTAACCCACAGAGCGGTAAAGAGATGGTTATCCCAGCTTCTAAAGCTCCTAAATTCAAAGCAGGAAAAGCTTTAAAAGATATGGTTAACGCATAATTCTTTTTTAAATATGAATGTTTAGCGGGCTCGGATTTTCCGGGCTCGTTTTTTGTGCAGCAGGAGACGTCGTTTCTGTTGGATCAAAAACGAGCCGCAGGGATGTGTAACCTGCGGAATAAAAAGTAAGAGGGGAAAATAAAAATAATGAGATTAGATAAATTCTTGAAAGTGTCACGACTCATCAAGAGAAGAACGGTTGCGAATGAAGCGTGTGATGCAGGACGTGTGATGGTGAACGGAAAACCGGCAAAGGCTTCCGTCAATGTGAAAGTCGGGGATGTGATCGAGATCGCATTTGGAACAAAAAGTGTGAAAGTGCGTGTGCTTGATCTTCAGGATACAACGAAGAAAGAGGAAGCAAAAGACCTGTTTGAATATGTATCCTAAATATATTCTATACACACATTAGCCAGGGCAGTTATTTTTGAGGGCATAAATCAGGGAACCTTCTCATATATAGAATATAGACAAGTGCGGAACTCATAGAAAACATTCAAAACGTAAGTAGGAGGTTCGCAATTACCTGTATATATGAGGAGGAGATTTATGGATGAGAAGAATAATGTGACAAAATCCCACAAAGTGCTTTTGGCAAACCGGAAAAATGGCGCATTCAGCGGTGTGGTGGATGTACTGTCTTTTGATGTGGCAGAGATATTGCTGGAGACGGAGCTTGGGATGCTTCTAATAAAAGGACATGACCTTCATGTAAACCGCCTTTCACTGGAAAAGGGAGAAATCGATATTGAGGGACGGATCGATTCCCTGACCTATTCAGAGCCGAAAAATGTTACAAAACAGACGGAATCTCTTCTTGGAAGGCTTTTTAAATAATGTCTGGATTTGTGCGGCTGGCGGAAGGAATCCTGTTTTGGCAGGTGCAGGAGACCGGAAGCAGGGTGAGCGAGGGGATTTTCACAGAGGCAGTTTTTCTCGGAATCTCGGTTCTGGTGGGGATGGGACTATTCCTGCTGTACGATATTTTTCGTATTTTCCGAAGAATCGTGCCACATGGCGCAATCTGGATTGGAGTGGAAGACTTCTGTTATTGGTTACTATGCACTGCTGCGGTTTTTCTGATGCTGTATCAGGAGAATGACGGTATGATCCGGGGATTTGCCATTGGTGGTGTTATTTTTGGCATGATACTGTATTTTTTCCTCCTCAGCAGATTTGTTGTAAAGATCAATGTGTGTATTTTGAAGAAAATACTTGGCATTGCGGGAAGGATAACCGGTTTTGTGACAAAACCTTTTCGAAAGATTGGCAGGAAAATCATAAGTTTTTTATGTAAACAGTTGAAAAAATGGATAAAAATGATTAAAATGAGTTTATGTAAGCTTTAATGCGTAGATTTAGAGGGGTTCATCATGGCAAACGCGAAAAGAAGACGTAGAAAAAACGGAAACAGAGCTGGAAGAATGTGCATTACCTGTATTGTATTTGTGTTTGCAATTGTTATGTCAACACAGATCATTAAGGTATACCAGAAGGATCAGGAATATATTGCCAAACAGGCGGACTTAGAACAGCAGCTTTCCGCAGAACAGGACAGACAAAAAGAGTTAGAAGCATACGAGACTTATACAAAATCACAGCAGTATGTCGAAGATGTCGCCAAGAGCAAATTGGGGCTGCTTTATGATAATGAGGTTGTATTTAAAGAACAAAAGTAACGATCGCATTCGTTGGATCGTGAGCGTGATAGATAAAAAAATGGGACTGTTTTTTGTACAGTCCCATTTTTGTACTTCAATGTCAACCTTGAACAATCGTCTCTATCTTTTGTAATTCTTCTTCTGTGAAGTCTGTGTGTCCGATGATCTTAATGTTGTCTAAAATCTGTTCCGGTTTGGAAGCGCCAATTAAAACGCTGGTTACTTTATCATCCTTTAAGATCCAGCTTAAAGCCATCTCAGCAAGGGTCTGGCCACGTTCTCCGGCAAGTACATTTAAAGCCTGGATCTGTGCAAGCTTTTCAGGAGTCAGGGCGGATTCCTTTAAGAAACGTCCGTCTGTGGCAATGCGGCTGTCGGTTGGGATACCATTTAAGTAACGGTTTGTCAGAAGTCCCTGAGCCAGAGGAGAGAATGCGATAATTCCCTTCTTAAGTTCATAAGCGGTATCTTTTAATGCATTATTTTCAATGGTGCGGTCAAAAATAGAGTAACGATTCTGGTTAATGATAAATGGACACTTTAAGTCACTTAAGATTGCAGTTGCTTTTCTTAAAGTCGGACCATCATAATTGGAAAGACCGACATAAAGTGCCTTTCCGCTCTTTACGATAGAATCTAAGGCGCCCATCGTCTCTTCCAGTGGTGTCTCCGGATCCATTCTGTGATGATAGAAAATATCAACATAATCCAAACCGAGACGTTTCAAACTCTGGTCAAGACTTGCGATCAGATATTTGCGGCTTCCCCAGTTGCCGTAAGGACCTTTCCACATATCAAAACCGGCCTTTGTGCTGATGAGAAGTTCATCACGGTAAGGATGAAGTTCCTCCTTCATGATCTTTCCGAAGTTGCGCTCTGCGCTTCCGTAAGCAGGACCATAATTATTGGCGAGATCAAAATGTGTGATTCCGTGATCAAATGCGGTGAAACACATCTGCTTCATGTTTTCGTAAACACCCGTGTCTCCAAAATTATGCCATAAGCCTAAAGATACTAATGGAAGCTTTAAACCACTGTTGCCGCAGCGGTTGTAAACCATCGTGTCATATCTTTTTTCATCTGCAATATACATTATAAAATCTCCTTTCAAGTCGTACTTCATTTCTTAAATTGTAGTACAAGAAATTTCGCGTGTACAGTGTCAAAATTATATTTCTGTAACATATTTTTATAAGCGGACTACCTCATCTTCCTAAAAAACCTGAACACCCTTCAATCACCACGAAAAGACATTTGAGCGGAACTTTTGGCGAAAACTTTTTTTTGACACGTCGCTCCTTTGACAAAGATTTTTTGTGACAACTTCTATAATCGTTGGCACGGTCGCATGGCAATTGTGAAAGACATAGAAACGTATGTCTAAATTTCGTAGTTGCATATGTACAGTAGCAGATAATTACAAAACTAATAGAAAACGTGAATGAAGTTGTGAAAATGTGACAAAAGTTTGAGAAGACACTGGGGAGCCACCGGTTCTTAGAAGGCAGATTCTGTATTTCATTCTGATTTATCAGAAATGAAATGCAGGAGATGGCTTCTTAGTACCGCTGTGAGCGACACGTAGCGAGAGCGTGTCTTCGAAAATTTTGTTACATTTTTACAACATTCATAGCGTGGAGTAGAGTTTTGTAATTATCGTTGAATGGAAAAAGGAGATTATGTCATGAAAAAAAGTGCAGGCAAACAGATGATAACGATTGCGGGAGGCGTTCTTGCATGCAGTATGCAAATGATGGGCTGCTATCCACTTGCCCCGGCGTATTTTGCGGCAGCATTTTTGGAAGGAGTAAACGGCGTGTGGCTGACAGCTGCAATGTACATAGGAATGCTTTATTTTATGCCATTGACGGCAACGGTAAAATACGCAGTGGCACTTCTTGTGACCGCAGGTGCGATCAAACTGGTAGAGTGGGCGAACGAGGGCTGCCCCGCATTTCTGGCGGCAATCCTGACAGCAATCACGACGATGATTCTGTCTTTCTGTGGCGGACTGCTGGAATGGAAAGACCAGCCGGAGGTACTGGCAGTGTTTCTGGAAGGAATCTTTGTATTCGGCGCGGTGATCCTTTTAAACCGCGGCATTCATTTTTTTATGGAGTGGCAGGGGCGTGGAAACAGGATAGAGCAGGAACCTGTGGACAGAGGCAAGGAGGAACGCCTTTCAGGGTATGCAGAATCGTTTCAGGGATTGTCACAGATTTTTATGAATATGAGTAAAAAAAAGGAGCAGTACACGGCGGAGGAACTCGGACAAATGCAAAATGAGCTGACCGGAAGGCTCTGCGCAAACTGTGACTGCTGTGCGATATGCTGGGAGCAGGAATCTACACCGTTGTATGGAATTTTGTCTAACATGATCACGTCGATCCTGAATGTGGGGATTCCGGCAAAAGAAAGTGAGGAGGAACTAAGCCACTACTGCAAACACAGCAAAGATATGGTGGAGGAGGCAGTGCGTGTGTTTGAGAAGGCAAGCTTAAACCGTGCGTGGTACAACCGTCTGTTGGAAAACCGTCAGACGATCGCAGAACAGCTCGATGCGATGGCGTACATTATGAAAGACTGTGCAAAGGAAGAAAAACTGCTGGATACGCAGGAGAAAAAGGCGTTGGCAGAGATACGCTACCGGGCAAAAGAGAGCGGGATCGTCATTGAGGAAATGCATTTGTATGAGAATCAGGAGGGACGTCTGCGGCTGACAGCGGGACTGCGCAGTAAAATGGGCGGTTGTGTTTCTGTGAAATCATTTCTCGCAGCGGTCAGCCATGCGCTTGGAAAAGATATCCGTGCTGCCGCAGACTGCCGCTCATTTATCTCAAAGGAACGCACCGATTTTTTGTTTTACGAGGATACAAAATACCGCAGTGTGCAGGGAATCGCACGGCTGAAAAAAGACGGTGCACAGATTTCCGGGGACAATTTCTCGTTTCTGGAGCTGGAGCGCGGCGATCTTCTGCTCGGACTCTCAGATGGCATGGGCTCCGGCAGTGCCGCATGCAAGGAGAGTGAGATGGTGTTAGATCTTGTGGAACGCTTTTTGGAAGCCGGTTTTTCGGTGGAGACAGCAATCCGTATGATGAACTCGGCGATGGTGATGAAAGGGGAGAGTGATCTGTATTCGACCGTCGACCTGTGCATGGTGAACCTCTATGATGGGGCGGCGGATTTTTACAAGATCGGAGCAGCGGGAAGCTTTATCAGGCACGGGCAGGAGGTGACAAGTTTTGCCCCGGATTCCCTGCCGGTGGGCGTCGGGACAAACCCCGAGATCGAGCATAAAAAGATAACCCTGAAAAACGGCGATTTTGTTGTCATGGTCACGGATGGTGTGTTAGAATATCTGCATGTACCAAATCCGGAAGAAACAATGCAGGAGATCATCGAGAGTATCAACACCAATCATCCGGGCATCCTGGCGAAAAAGATTTTGGAGCGGGTGCTTCTTTTTACAGGGGGAAAGGTTTCGGATGATATGACCATTCTTGCGACCTGCATCTGGGAGAAATAGATGACAAATGAACTTTTAAACGAATGGAAAAAAGAAAAAATAGTGGAAGACGGGGACATAGTGCTCGCAGGGGTATCCGGCGGTGCTGATTCCGTCTGCCTCCTGTTGATGCTGGAGCAGTTACAGAAAAAAACAGATTTTTTATTGGAAGCAGTCCATGTGGAACATGGCATCCGTGGGGAAGAGAGCCGGAAAGACGCTGCGTTTGTGAAAAACCTGTGTCAGGATCATGGGATCAGATGTCATATATTTTCAGTGGAAGTTCCTGTATTTGCGGAGAAACATGGTCTTGGCTTGGAGGAAGCAGCGCGCATTTTAAGATATGACTGTTATAAGGAAGCGGCAGAAAGCGTAAAAAAGGAATTTCCGGAAAAAAAGATCAGACTTGCGCTGGCACATCATGCGGAGGATAACGCAGAAACGGTTTTGTTTCAGATGGTGCGCGGAAGCGGACTGGATGGGCTGTGTGGCATGAGCCGCCGCAGGGATGAGGGGATTTACGAATTGATCCGTCCTCTGCTTGCGCAGCCGCGGGAAGAGATCGAGGCATTTTTAAAGGAATGTGGGCAGTCCTATTGTATGGATGAGACAAATCTGGATACAGAATACAGCAGAAACCGTATCCGGCATCAGGTGCTGCCGGAACTAAAGCAGATCAATGGGCAGGCGGTGGCACATATCAACCAGAGTGCGGCGCTTCTGCAGGAAATGAGAGATTTTCTCAATGAGGAGGCAGAGCATATCCGGGAAATGTATGTGGTTGAAAAAAGCGATGGCATACAGCTTTATCCGGGCGTGTGGGAGGAGTGCCACGAAGTTGTGCAGCGGGAGGTTCTCCATAAGGCAATCGGACAGGTGGCAGGATCGAAAAAAGATATTACGAGAAAACATGTAGAGAGCGTGAGAAACCTTTATTTTTCACAGGTTGGACGATATGTGGAACTGCCATATCAGGTGCTGGCGGAGCGCAATTATCATGGTATTTTGCTGAGAAAAGAGACGGAAAAAAAGAGGGCGGATAACACCTTTTTGATAGAAATACCAAAGGAGAGCCTGCAAAAAGTTTTTGATGGAGAGACACTGGAACTGGAAGTGCCGGGAGGCAGAGTAAGGTTTTGCGGACTCAGCCCGGATGGGAAAATCGGGGAAATTGATAAAAAATCATATACGAAATGGCTGAATTATGATAAAATCAAAGTTGGACTGCAAATCAGAACCAGAACCGCAGGAGATTATCTTACGGTGGATGACAGGGGACACACAAAGAAACTGAAAGAGTATTTTATTAACGAAAAAGTCCCAAAAGAGATGCGGGATACCATGCTGCTCCTGACGGAAGACTCTCATGTTATATGGGCGGTCGGACAGCGGATCAGTGCAGATTATAAAATCGATGAAAATACAAAAAAGATATTAGAAGTACATTTTTTTGGAGGAAATTATCATGAAAGTAAAGAATATTAGAAAGTATCTGACAGAAGAACAGATCACAGAGCGCGTAAAAGCAATGGGAGAACAGATCAGCAAAGATTATGGCGGTGAGACCGTATATCTGATCTGCATTTTAAAGGGATCGATTTTCTTTACCTGTGAACTTGCTAAGCGGATCACCTCTCCGGTAGAGATCGATTTTATGTCTGTTTCCAGTTATGGTGCCGGCACAAGTTCCAGCGGTGTTGTCAAGATCGGAAAAGATCTTGATACTACAATTGAGGGAAAGAATGTCCTTGTGGTCGAGGACATCATTGATTCCGGAAGAACACTGAGTTATCTGCTTCAGAACCTGAAAACAAGAAATCCAAAGAGCCTGAAGTTATGCACACTGTTAGATAAACCGGACCGGCGCGTGTGTGATGTGAAGGTGGATTATGTCGGTTTTGAGATCCCGGATGAGTTTGTAGTAGGTTTCGGATTAGACCTTGACCAGCAGTACAGAAATTTGCCATACATTGGATGTGTGGAACTTGAGGACGAAGAATAAAGGAGAGCAGCTTTGAATAGTAGGAATAATAGTTACAGAGGCTTTGGGTTTTATCTGGTGCTCATTCTGATCGTAGTTGGTGTCTGGTATTTCCTGGATGGAAATACAACCACAAATTCTTATACAAGAGCAGCTTTTGAGAAAGACATCCAGTCAGGGGATGTAACAGCCATTGATATTGTGCAGAATCGTGAGATTCCGACCGGAAGTGTGAATCTTACATTCTCGGATTCCACACAGAAGGTGCTGATCGTGTCAGATGTAAATGAGATCGTATCTTATCTGCAGGATCAGGATATCACTTATTATACGATGGAGAATGTTCCGGCGGAGAGCTGGATCATGACACTGCTTCCATATCTGATCATATTCGGGGCAATGTTTATTTTCTTCATGATCATGACCAATCAGGCAGCGGCAAACGCGGGCGGCGGCAGCAGCAAGATGATGAATTTTGGTAAGAGCCGTGCAAAGCTGATGCAGCCGGATGCCAAAAAAGTGACATTTGCCAATGTCGCAGGTTTGAAAGAGGAAAAAGAGGAGTTGGAGGAGATCGTGGATTTCCTTCGTGCGCCGCAGAAATATACCGCACTCGGTGCAAGAATCCCGAAGGGTGTCCTTTTAGTCGGACCTCCTGGAACCGGTAAAACATTGCTTGCAAAAGCAATTGCAGGGGAAGCGGGCGTACCGTTTTTCAGCATTTCTGGATCTGATTTCGTGGAGATGTTTGTCGGTGTCGGGGCATCCCGTGTCCGTGACCTTTTTGAGGAAGCAAAGAAAAATGCACCATGTATCGTCTTTATCGATGAGATCGATGCGGTGGCAAGACGCCGTGGAACCGGTATGGGCGGTGGACATGATGAGCGTGAGCAGACATTAAACCAGATGCTTGTTGAGATGGACGGTTTTGGCGTCAATGAGGGCATTATTGTCATGGCGGCAACGAACCGTGTGGATATTTTAGACCCGGCTATCATGCGTCCGGGACGTTTTGACCGCAAAGTGTATGTCGGTCGTCCGGATATCGGCGGCAGGGAGGAGATCCTTGCCGTGCATGCTAAAAATAAACCGCTTGGTGATGATGTGGACTTAAAACAGATTGCACAGACAACCGCCGGATTTACCGGAGCTGATCTGGAAAATCTTCTGAATGAGGCGGCGATCATCGCTGCAAAAGAAAACCGTGCATACATCACACAGAATGATATTAAGAAATCCTTTGTAAAAGTCGGGATCGGAGCAGAGAAGAAGAGCCGTATCATTTCCGACAAGGAAAAGCGGATCACTGCATTCCATGAAGCCGGCCATGCGATCTTATTCCATGTACTGCCGGATGTAGGACCTGTGTATTCTGTATCCATTATCCCTACCGGAGCAGGTGCAGCGGGATATACCATGCCACTCCCGGAAAAAGATGAGATGTTTAACACCAAGGGCAAGATGTTACAGGATATCACCGTTTCACTCGGAGGACGCGTGGCGGAGGAACTTGTCTTTGACGATATCACAACCGGTGCTTCCCAGGATATCAAACAGGCAACCAAGATGGCAAAAGCGATGGTGACACGCTATGGTATGTCGGAGAATGTCGGACTGATCTGCTATGATAATGATGATGATGAAGTGTTCATCGGAAGAGATCTGGCACACACCAGAGGCTATGGGGAAGGTGTGGCAACTGCAATCGACCAGGAAGTAAAACGTATCATTGATGAGTGTTATGCCAAGGCAAGACAGATCATTACAGAAAACCGCAGTGTTTTAGATGCCTGTGCCAAACTTCTGCTGGAAAAAGAAAAAATCAGCCAGAAAGAGTTTGAAGCGCTCTTTGAAACGGATCATGTTGTTTTATAAAAGCATTTACAGGAAATTATATTGACACAGAGCTGGATGTATATCATCCAGCTTTTTTTTGAACGTATATACTTGTGGAGGTGAAAATGGATTTCAGAAATTGAAATAATAGATGTAAAACGTTATGACACATGGAGGGCTTTATGGTAAAATATTTTTGCCCATGCAAATGAAGAGGAGTGTCCACAGAAGAGGGGAGATAGGGAATGGAGAACAGGAGCATTATTACTTTCACAATAATAACAATTGGGCTCATTTTAATATTTAGATTGAGAAATAAAGACAGACAATTTACCAAAATAGAAGTAAATGGAAAATTGAGCAATATACTGTTATTCCCAGTCGCAATTTACGGAGAGACAACAATTATGTCAATGATTATATGCATAAGCTGCGAAATTTTATTTGTACTGTCAATGTTTCTAATGTATGTATTAAAAGTAGACAAGCTTTTTGTATGTTTTTTTTGGGGTGTTTTCCAAATATTTTTTGTATTTATTGGTGCAGGAGTTGAGTCACTGGCAGAATGCAAAATACAAGAGAAAAAAGGGCAGAAAATTTTTTGGTTTTTATTTGGAATCATTATGATAGTTGCGCCGACTATTTGGATGGCATCACAGATACGAGAATTTTTGGAGGTAATATAATGGAACAAAAGGATATACAAGCTGAAAAACAGTTAATTCAGACATGGAAAAGTATTATGCTTTTGTCATGGTTTACCAGTATTGTTGGAATTGGATGCTGGATTCAGGCTGGGAATGAAATAATTGTAGGAAATATGAATAAGGGCGTTATATGGTTAATATATGGAATGGTACATATAATAGTAGCTTGTTTTGGAATTCGATTTTCTAAAAGGAAAAACGAAAAATTACAGGATTCAAAATATATTGTGAGAAGAAAAAAAGGAATTTGTATTTTAGGCATTGTAACTTATTGTGTGACAGTTTGTGTGTTTTTACTAACTTTGATTTTTTTAGAAATGAGTTATATAGCGTTTATATATATGGCTTGCTGTACCAGTTGTCTGCTGATAATTTCTTTTTTCTGGTTTTCCATGTACCGAGAGCAAAAGATCATAGTGAGAGAAAAGGAAATTGTCATTTGTAATTTTTTTGGAAAGAGGAGAATGATTGACAGGCAGGAGATAGGCCAAATTATAAGTGATCAGAATCATGTGCGGTACGGTTTTATGAATAAACAGAATCAACAATTGTTTGCAGTATCCGTAAACATGGTCGATGCAGTTGCATTTATACAAGATACGCTGGATGAATTAGAGAAAAGATAATGGAAAAATAATAGGTAATATTGCACCAAAATTATGTTCAAAATTTGCACCATATTTAAAAAAATTGATTTCACATGAAGAAATTGGAAAAGTAGCCGATCGGCTTGTAAAATATGCGGGAAGTTGCGCTCCAGATTCTAAAGAAGCTTTGGCATTATTAATAAAGTATATTGGCGCAGAGGTGGTATATGATGTGTTGGTAAACAGAATTAATGGTGGATTAGATACAAAAATAAATATAAATTTCGATGGAAAGGAATAACTGAAGTGGAGACTGAAAAACAAGTTGTGTGTTCAGGAAGAACAGCATTTACACTTATGCTGGGAATATTTTTTTGGTTTATTGGAGTAGGTGTTACTTTACTTATATTAATTTCAGAGGCAACATATGAAGTGATAGTTGTATTCATTCTATTTTTAATATTATGTGGAGTAGAGGGAAGCTATTTTCTTTTATATTGGTATAACAAAAGAATCATTGTTACATGGAATGAAATTATGTATCGTTCGATTTGGGGATTAGAGAGAAAATATTCTTGGAAAGATGTCAAATCCGTGTGTTACAAGTCAACAGGAAGAGGGGCAGGTAGGATTCTTATTCGGACGAATAAAAAAATTTATATTGAAACAGGAATGATGAAAAGAAGTGAAGAAGCAGAGAGACTAATAAAGGAAAAAGGCTATTTGCAAGTAAATCTAATTACAGATAGAAAAAAAGGATAAAAAGATATTAAATTATAGCGAAAGTGTGCATGTTATGTGAATGCTGTAGGTCATATTATTTCACATAAACATAAAGAAGAAGGAAGGGAGCACTTCTATTTTCAGGATGATCTGGGAAGTCCGATGCGGCTTGCAGATGAAGCAGGAAGAAGTGAGGAAACCTATGGATATGGCATTCATATGGCAAAATAAGTATTTTAGGATTGTTATGTGGAATAGGTGTACAGATTACCAATATTATAATTGTTGTATTGTATTTGTTTTTTGATATAAGTAGGGAACTTTTAGGAGCATGTTGGGTGACAAGTCTTATAGTAGTTCTATTTGTGAGTGGAGGTATTGGAATTATAGAGACTGGAAAAGAGTGTGAGGGATGGCTTGGAAAAATCGGAATGTATTTAATTAGTATAGTTGTATTTTTTACAGCAGGTTATTTTTTGTATCCCATGTTACAGTATATATTTAGATTCTAAAATGGAGGTCTTGGTTCAAAATGACATTTTTGCTTATATTAATTATTTTATTTTATATTATGTTTGGCATTGTAGATGTACGGTTTGGTTTTCTGTGTAAGAAAGAGCAACGTAAAAATAAAACAATTGCGCAGATATATGTGGGCACGAAAAAGATTGTGTGGATTTTGGGAGCTATTTTTTTCTTAATTGGAATTTTGGAAGTTCTACTTTTACTATTTAGTTTCAATATAGTACCATTATATGTTTTTTTGGTTATGTGCATTGCTGTACAATGGGGATTTGCAACATTTTTATGGAATTATTTTTGTTATTCAGCAGTGTTTATGAATGAGGAAAAAATTTATTTTTATCATAAGAGAAAAAAGCAGGAAATTTCTTTAGAAAATATTGCAGAGATTAAGGCGGCTTTAGGAAATGTCGCATATACTTTTTTTGATGAAAATAATAATATGTTATTTGAAGTACAAATGAAAAAAGAAAACGCATATCAGTTGGTGGAGTATATCAAGCAAAGGACTTGCACCTTTTAAATTTGAATACAAAGGATATCAGGGGGATAGCTGGAAATTTGAAAAGTGCAGGTGAATTGGGGAAATATAGTCTTGATTGGTGGGTACAGTATGCAACCAATAAGAATTTGAAAAACACATTGAAAACATCACAGACAGCGGAAGAGATGGCTGCATTAGAGGGAATAAGTTTAGGCAGGTATCGGCGAACAACAAGGGCACGTATTACAGATGGTATATCAGAGATGGAAAGTATAGGGGGAAAAGCAAAAAGTGCAAGTAAATTTGGAAAGGGAGATTTATTATTCATTGGCATCATTAACTTCAGCAATATTAACGGTTTTTTTGGGAGGCAATGATGAAAAAGAATAAAGAAATATTAAAGTTCACAATTGGAGGAGTTTTTGCATATATGCTTCCGTATCTGATAGGTGTGTATATGGGCTTTTATCAGGGGGCTGATTTGCAATTTATGCTTCAAATAGCTGGTTTTGTAACAATATTTATTGTGGTTGGCGGGCTGATCTGGTTATTTAGAAAACAGTATGACTCCAGAAAACTAAATGGATACATTTATTTGTTTGGTTCATTAGGTCTTTTGATGGAGGTAATGTTCTGGGGTAATATTTTTGGAGAAAAGAGAGTTATTGTTTGTATAGTAATCTACATAGTTACTTTTATTCTTGGAATTTTGATTTTATTGTTAGCAATGAGAAAAATTATAATTAAGAATAAATTGATAAGGGAAATTGGAAAAGTAGTTGGTACAGTCGTTGGTTTTTTTATTATATTTATGGTACGGGTTGGAAAGGCATTTTCTGGTCGTAGAGGTGAAGTGATATTCAGAAACATGGATTCTGATGATACTATGAAATTAATGTGGTCTTGTATTTTGTTTTTGGCATGTATATATGGATTGATTTGTTCCATGAATATCACTAGTTTAGCAATAGAGGATTAGCATTATTAAACCGTTTGACCACCGTAGCGCAGAATGGACAGACATTAAGAACATACAGCTATGATGCATTCGGAAACCGAAGCAGTAAAACTGAATATCAGACAGCAGGAGGGCTGGTGCCAACTTACAGGACATAGAATGGAGCAAAGCATTGCAGCAGGGGATGCAGCCCCGGAACAGACCATTCGCTATACACTTGATCTTACCCGCCAGTATCATAATCTTTTACAGAAAACAGAAAATAATGTGGAGCAGACCTACTTCTGGGATGGTAATGTCACGGGAATGGAAGAAGAAGGAAGGGAGCACTTTTATTTTCAGGATGATCTGGGAAGTCCGATGCGGCTTGCAGATGAAGCAGGAAGAAGTGAGGAAACCTATGGATTTGATGAATTTGGTCATGATATCCGAACGGCAAAAGATATGATGCCGGAGTGGAGAAAGATTTTAATGGTGACGAAAAATCTTTGAGAGATCATATTAAGGATTTTGTATTTGGAATAATTGATGGAGAAAATGATAATGGAAAAGAGTAAGCTCATTTTAAAAAATTTTTTTGGCATAATTTTTGTAGACATATTTTTCTTAGGGACAGAATTAATTGCAGCATATATTGAAGGGAAACCGATAAAAATCATTTCATCTATAAATATAAGTTGTTTTGTTATATTGTTGATACTTACAATAATAAGATTGATAAGAAAGGATTATGAAATATCAATGTATTCAGCATTGTTACTATTTGGCTGCTCTCTTTCATGGGTGATACCAGTCTTACTTTATGGCTCTATATTTGGAAAAAACACAGGAATAATTACAGGAATTCTTTATGTTATAAGTATAGGAATTGGAATATTAATTCCAGTCATACAGGGAAAGGTTGATAGAAGAAAAACATTTTGGGTCATTATCGAAAAAATTGCAATTACGGCTGCGACAATTATGGTTTCAGTGTTGATCGTTCTGGGACGGATTTTTAGAGGAGCCCATGGGGGAAGACTCATGCAGAAAACAATGTCAATCTCTGCCACAGGAAAGCTTATGTGGTGGATCGTATTCATTTCAGCAATGATTTTAGGCGGATTTTCAGTGTTTGGCATGATTGGTATTTCACAAAATCCTAATTCAGAGTTTAATCAAAAAAGGAGAAGGAATGGAAGAAAAAGTTGTAGTTGAATTTATCAATGATATGAAACAGGAGAGAAAAAGTGACAAATTTTATATACATTTTCATGATTATAGCACTTATAGGGATAGGTGTTGGTATAAAAGCATTTAACAGCGAAGACAGTGATACAAAAACTAATGTAAAAAATATTCCGCGGGGTTTGAAAAAGGTTTTATTGATTGGAAAGAATGTACATAAAACAGATATTGTAATGCTGATTGGAATTATTATTTATTTGCTATTTACTGTTGGAGTGACAGGCATTTATCTATTTGCAAGTCATAAACTGAAAGTTAATCTGCAGTATATAATTTGAAAGAGTATTCAAGCATCCGTTTAAGGGGAAAACATCCATGCATCTTTTGAAAGTATACCCTATTCCTAAGTTCGTATTGAAATTGGGGGAAGAAAAAATCCGCGTAAATAAATATTAAAATAAGAAAGGAATAACAATGAACGACAAAATAAACAGAGGACAACTTGTCAGAACATATATCGGAGAAGGACTAGCGCCTTTTAAATTTGAATACAAAGGATATCAGGGGGATAGCTGGAAATTTGAACGAAATATGAAAGGTGCAGTTCAGACAATCTCTATATATCCATATCGTTTTGACCAGAGCATGATAACGTTTGAGTTATATACAAATGTAAAAAATTCGGAGTATGCAAGTAAAATTGGAACCAATGTGGTATCAGCCAGTATGCTGGATGGAATTGTATCCAATGGTCAGATACGTGGTTATTGGCAGTATGGGAATGAGCAGGAACTGATTCAGGTGTTGGGTGAGATGAAAGATGTTCTCATAAAAAAGGGGATGAAAATATTAGTTGAGTTAAGTAAGGGACTGGAGGAACCGGATACTGCCGAAATGTACCGGGAAGTTTATTTTCATCATGATGAATTATGCGAAAAATTTATGGAAAAGACAGGCATTGTGGTAACAGGATTTGATGAGGAGAATATCGACCGGTGGTTTGAAGTAATAGAAGAACGTACAGCAATATTAAAGCAGGGTGATTACGAGGATGCAAAAGAGGAACTGATGGAGATTGCCGCATTTCTCGGAAATCAGCTTGTAAAATATCTTGGTGGACGCTGGTTTCATTATTTGTCAGAAAATCATGAGAGCTGTGGGGTTGAAGGGTGTAAAACGTTAAATCCGGGACTAAATTGCCTGAGTGTGGTAGTTGGCGGATACACCGAAAATGGGATGAACTGGGTTAAAAAAAGTATTTTAAACAGATATCAAAAACGAAAAATTTAATACAAGAATATTTAGGGAACGAACATATCACTATTTTAATCAGTTAAGTTACTTATGGAAATAAAATCATAAAATTAATTATTCATGGTTCTTGTGAATGGCATTGATTTAAACGATGGAAATATGGACAGAAAATTTAACTGATATAAAGGAGAAGGAATGGAAGAAAAAGTGGTAGTATATTATAGTTTTGTATTTTACTGTATGGTAATGTTTAGTTTTATTGCTTGCATAATACTCTTATGTAAAGCTTTTGGCGGAGTTATATTCGAGGTTCAGACTTATATAAACAGCAAAAGAGAGGTAGAGGTATCGCCAAGAGGAACCCGGATATTTTCTAAGTGGTTTGCTGGAATATTAGGGATATTTTTTATTTATATTCTGGCTGGGTACTATATGCCGGTTATTCTTTACACACCCAGAATTTTATCAGGAGTATCTATTGGAATACAAGGGGAGGTATTGTCAAACCATCAGGAAGAAATTGCATTTATCTGGATAGCAGTCGCATGTTTCTTATTTGTACTTACTGGAAGAAGATTGTTACTTGCCCTGACCAAAAGGGTGCAGATAAAAAGAAAGCGTACAGAAATCTATTTATGGGGAAGAGAATATTGGATTTTACTTTTGGTACAGGCATTAGCAACATCAGTGTGTCTGTTTGTATTAGTGGGTTCTCTTACCGGCGGTTATACGGAGGCGGTTGAGAAAATATGGAAAATTTCTGCATGGGCTGAATATATTTTGGCACTGATCAATGGAATGTATACACATCAAAAACTATTTATTTTCGATAATGGGGTAGTTACATATCATAAGTATCAGAAGGAAGGATTTGGGGAGAAAGAAGATTTAGAAATCGTCGAAGATGACAGTGACAGGATTTTGATCAGATTTAAGGGTGAAAATAAATTTGAATTGGAATGTGGTACACCACGGGCAAAAGAAGAGTTAATACATGTACAGAAAATGTTGGCTGAAAAAAAGGCGGAAAAGACGATAGAAGAGACACGCACCGATGAAGAAGTATCTACGGAAAAAAGGAATACGGCAGTTGATAGTGCAGGAAAAGTAGAACAAAAAATAGAATTACACAGTCTGGAAAATGACAGTAAAGTACAATTGGCAAAAGAATGGTTTATGGTATGCAAAACAAAAAATAATATGCAAATGCTATATTTATGGAAAGGAACCGAGAACCGGCATATAACGACTGCAAAATGGAGTATAGAGCATAAGGACGGAGAATTGAATATTAAGGGAAAAATTACATTTGCCCAGATATTTTTAATACTATTTATAATAGTTGAAATTATATTTGCAGCAGGGTTTACGTTTTTTGGAATAGCTGCGATATTAGATAATGACATGGTATTCGGGGAAAAAGTATTGTTTGTATGCTTTATGTTAGTATTGGATCCAATGTGTATCTTCTTATGTTATGTGATAAATAAGATTTTCAATGTAGAGCCTGTTAAATACCTGCATATATATTTGAACAATATTCAGAAAAAATAATTGTAATCACACATTTTTTGAAAACAGAAATATCTGGAGGGTAGGTAGAATATCGAATAACAAGCAGTATTGCTTCTAATCCATCAGGAACCGGAAGAGCAGACATCGTATATTTTAATACTGTTATAATCCCAAGTGTGGAATACCCTGACAAGGAGATTGTATATCATGTATATGAGAATGGATTGATTAACTATTATTATAGAAAGAAAAAAACACAAGAAAAACCAGCTACATCATCAGAAAAAGTAAAAGAACAGGAAAAGGATTATTCTGGTTTAGAGAGGATAGGAATTTTTGCATTTGGAAGTGCACTTTTTTTAGGTGCAGCAGTTCTTTTTGTGTGATTGCATTTACTGGTAAGAAGAGGGACAATAGTTGTAGCATGAATTAGCTGTAAATAAATATTAAAAGTAAGGAAGGAATAACAATGAACGACAAAATAAACAGAGGACAACTTGTCAGAACATATAT
>OGHK01000761.1_pt1 | contig 31950 bp, 34 predicted proteins | sample 1571411 | NCBI WGS metagenome assembly OGHK01 (sample SAMEA2582043, study PRJEB24529) | metagenome | biome: Human gut stool | place: China | collected 2011 | reverse complement strand
AAAAAAAAAAAAAAAAAAACCGAGGATTTGATATGCTAAATCGAGGTTTTTTGATCAAAATTCGAAAACTTGAAAATTTCATCGAATTTTGTTAAAAGTGCTCAAAAAAAATTAAAATCAAAAAATCCAAAAACTGAGACCTTAATTTGGTGCTCGATGGATACATGTGACCCCCTTTTCAACTTTTGGGAATTTGCTTTTCTCTCGTTCGTGAACCTGCACAAATGCAGGCTGCCGAAAACCCCCAGACGTCGCGCCGCCCTGGTTGACAAGCCGAAGCAAGCGGATTTATAATGCATCCACATCGATGAATTGGGGAAGCGCTTCCACTTTTGTATGAAAGGAGGACACACACGATGGACAAAATCTATCGCCTGGTAATGCTTACCACAGGAACAAGCAGTAAAACTGGACGCCCATGGGCGAAAGTTTATCTGAAAGGGCACGCTTCAACTGGACGGCCTATTGGGAATGAGCTCTACATATCACCAGAAATTGCAGATGCGCTTATAAAGGCAAATGCGATTGAGGATGTAGACGTTACCTTAGAGGGTGGTCTTGATGATTTCATGAGACCTTGCATTACTGCAATTAAACCAGTAGCTAAAAAAGACGATACGTTCAATTTATTCGAGGAGGGTAAAAATTGATGTATATGAATCACAAACGTTTGTTCTATAGTGCTGAAATCTCACTTCTCCGCGAACTTGCAGAAATTCGAAAACTGCCAGTTAGAACAAACGAAGAACGAAAAAAAGCACGTAGAGCAGAAACAGAAGCATATCTGTATCATGCGCTTACATGTTCGATGTTTTTCTGGATGAATATCACAATCATTTGCATCTTGATTTGGATTTTCCAGAGATATCGCGTAACTATTGCAACTCTCATCATCCTTATTAAAATGATTTGGGATTGGCTTGTTCCGCGCCTTAAACCTAGTGATGAAACACTTTGGGCTGAAAGAAATACAATCCTCAACTTTGTACTTTTACCATGCTGTGAAAGCTTCTATGGAGAAAAACTGACACCAGAAATCTTTACCTATACAGGTCAGCAGACATTCAAAGAAACTGGATATTATTTTGCTTTACCCAAAACGGTAACCAATCGGACTCAGGCATTAAGCTTACAGCGCAAAATAGAACGCCGCTATGCGGATCTTAAAGGCATAAACGAAGCTGATATTATAAGATCTGGTTGCGTTTATACTGATGGATCTGTTGTTTTCATCAGAAGATAAGAGAAGTCATGCGACCCGTGCGGATGCTGAAAAGCAGAAGCACGGGGCGCATGACGCCTCCTACTTGACAAAACAAACGACTTTTACATCAAGTGATGGGTTAGGCTATAATCTCCGGTTGATTCAGTATGATAATGGATCAGCTCAGATTCGGCTTTACAATGACTTCGTTTCAACACAAAAGTATTCCAAACAAAAAATATCATCAAAATCCATTATTGAACCATTTGACGGAAAAAGAGTTGCCATAGTGGAAGACTTTGATGATATAAGTTATCGTTCCATTGAAAGCAGAAAAAACAGTCTTGCCAGAACCAGAAAGCAAATTATGGGATATGCCAGAAGCACCTGTTGGGAATGGTTTTGTACCTTTACATTTGCACCAAGCAGATCAGAAAGGGATAATTACGGACATTGTTGCCGACAACTGTGCACATGGCTTAAGAATGTTCGAGACAGGAAAGCACCTGATCTGCAATATCTTGCAGTTCCAGAGCTTCACAAAGATCTTACGACCTGGCATTTTCACGTTTTACTTGCAAATACTGGATCTTTGGTATTCACTAATAGCGGACACATTAAAAATGGCAAAAAAATCTATAATGTTCCCGGCTGGCGTCAAGGATTTAGCACAGCAACCATAGTTGAGGATACATATCGAATTCAAAATTATGTCATTAAATACATGACAAAAGCTTGCCATTTATTAAGTCAAGGCGAACATAGATACTTCGTAAGTCATGGATTGCCAAAACCCAAAGAATCTTTGTTTCTCGTAGATCAGGCAGAGGTAAAAGATGTAATAGAAATGATAACTAATAGTTTAGGAATGGAAATTTCATTTCAAAAATATGTTGAAGGATATTTAGGAATTACATATTTCGAATTGCAACCAACTAAAACCGTTGAACAAAAAAATCAGAGAGTCAATAAGTAACCATTTAGCGCATAGTTTATTTAGAACCAGATGGAAAGGGGAGATGGTATGAATGATCCTGCTGCTGAAACGCATGGGGAAGATGATTGTCCGAAAATTTCAGCAGACGTTAAAGAGTCTTTCCGCCACATTCTAAAAAGCGGGATTTATAAAGAACTGCATAGACGTGAACTTTTATCAGATGCGCAACTAAATCTGCTGTTGCGTAATAAGTAAACCGCAAAATCATTGCGCACCACAAGGCAATATGATATATTGTTCTTGTGGTGTGCTATTTTTATATGGAGGTAGCACAATGCAGGAAAAGTTAAGAGTTGCGGCTTATGCGCGAGTATCCACCGACAAAGATGACCAAACAAACTCTCTTGAAAATCAAAGAACATATTTCAAAAACTACATTTTGACTCATAAAAACTGGCAGTTGGTAGACGTTTATTATGATGAGGGAATTAGTGGAACTCAAACCAAAAAACGCCAGGGTTTTCGGCATATGATCGAAGATGCAGAAAATAAGGAAATAGATTTGATTGTCACGAAAGAAGTTTCTCGTTTTGCCAGAAATACCGTTGATACTCTTTCATATACCCGAAAGCTCAAAGAATTTGGTGTGGGCGTTATATTTACACTTGATAACATTGACACAAGGGATTCTGATGGGGAATTTCGGCTTACCATTATGGCAAGTATCGCGCAGGAAGAATCACGTAAAATATCGGAACGTGTGAAATGGGGACAAAAAAGGCAAATGGAAAAAGGTATTGTATTCGGTAGAGATCTGCTAGGATATACTGTACAGCATGGAGTTCTTGCAATTAATCAAGAAGAAGCTCCGATTATAAAAGCCATTTTCCATATGTACACAAATGAGGGAAAAGGAACCCACGTTATTGCGCGTGAATTATCTGAAAGCGGTATGCGCCCTAAAAGAGTCCATCAGTGGTCTAATACCGTAATCTTAAAAATATTACGAAATGAGAAGTATGTTGGCGATTTACGTCAGAAAAAGACATTCACGCCAAATTATTTAACCCACGCTAAAAAGTACAATCACGGTGAGGAGGACACGGTTTACTTGAAAGATCATCACGAAGCCATTATTGACCGAGATTTATGGGAACGTACACAGAACGAATTAGAACGACGTTCCCCATCTGCTGACCAAAAGTCAAAACATAGTAATCGTTATTGGTGCAGTGGTAAATTGTTCTGTGCTGAATGCGGTAACCGCTTTGTGAGCCGCACGAAAAGGCTTAAAAACGGTGAACAGTACAAGGCATGGAGATGCCATGCAACAGCTACACATGGCACATTAAAAGAAGATGCTGACGGTAATTCTATCGGATGTAATAATAATTCTATCAACGATAAGGCTTTACAAGCTTGTATAAGTTATTGCATTTCACTTGTTCAAAGTGAAAAAGATTCTTTAAAAGAAGAAATCTTGAGCGAAATTGCTTTGGTACAGAAAAATACTGTCAAGAAAACAGATACCAAACGAATCAAGAAAAAAATAGAGCAATTGGAAATCAAAAAGCGAAAAGCGATTGATCTTATGCTGGATGAATTGATTTCAAAAGAAGATTTACAGGCTCAGACAGATTGGTATAATACAGAAATAAAAAAATTAAATATACAGTTATCTGATTCCCTACATGAAGCCAAAGAAGAATCACGTCAGAAAAACAAGCTTGAGAAATATATAGCCGCTTTAGACAATATTATGAGTGCTGATAGCAATAATGAATTATTGTACAAAGAGGTGTTAGACCATATCGACATACACAAGGATAACATTCTCACGATATGGCTGAAATGTATTCCGTTTGGTATTCAGTTAAAAATAAAAACATCCGGAAGACAAAGCTGTTTTAAGACAGATATTTTAGAAACTACTTTTATCCAAATATAATGTCATAGTAAAACTAACCATAAAATGTGCAATAACGAAATCGATGTACCAACATCATTCAACACCCCCGCTACAATTCGGTTCGGTGCTGTGAAACGCTGAGAGAGATACCGCATGGATGCGCCCATCTCTCCATCCGGGCCACCGGAATACAATACCAGATGATATGTTGTAACTGTAAAAATTTCGATGATACAATATGTTTTCCCGGGTAATTTGCCCGGGAATTTTTATTGCTTTTCTTCTATATACATGTTATTATAACACGTGACCAGAACACACAAAATGGTCAGAAAAAAGAACAATTCTTTTCGCCGCGTAGCTGCGGCGTTTCTTTTTGCCCCGGAGATCCCCGGGGCTTTTTTGTTGGCCGATTACTGGCGATTGCACCATTCCTGCAGGGCGCGTACCATCGCGGATGGATTGCTGATCACACCATCAACCTGTGTGCCGAGCTTGCGCTGCATCGCGCGGATGGTCTGTGGTCCGATGTATCCGTCAGCAGTTACCCCCGACCATTTCTGGATAGCCTTGATCAGAGCTGATCCGCCGGACAGATGATTGCTCCACTGGGCCGATGTGATACCGACGCAGTATTTCTTGTTTGTCGTGGGCTGGTTACTGATTTTCCCGTCCACGCCGGTTCCGAAGATCTCCTGCAGGCGGCGGGTCAGCTCCGGTCCCCATACTCCATCAACTGATATCGCTTTTGCGGCCGGCTTCTGAACGGATGCTGTACCGCCGTAGGTACAGTATTTTGTATGACAATTGATCCATCCTGCGCCCGAAAGCAGTTTTCCCCAACTTCCATTCTGGATTTTGGTGATAGTATAGCTGCCCTGATCCCGGATTACTCCGACGATCTTACTGTCTGCATTCGGCGCGATACGGATGTTTAATTCCGTGTCATTGACCTTGTAAACTCCTGGCTTATATATCTCCTCGCCAGATGTATTGTTTCCAGAAGACTCTGAGCTGCCGCCGCTGATCAGCTTCTTGAATCTCGTCCAGTCGCCTTTTGCAATGATCTGCGACGGGCAGTTTTTGCTGCAGATGTCATAATGACGATAGACTCTTTCCAGCGGAATCCCCGTCTCCCGCATGATCTCCCGCACCAGTGCCGCAGTATTCTCAAATGCTTTTTCATAATTATACCCGGCCTGCACGCACATTTCCACACCGATGCTGTTCCGGTTGCCATAAGAGCCGAACAGGTTGCCGTTTCCGTAGTTGATGCCAACGTGCCAGCATCCGAGGTTGTGCGGCGCGGCCTGATAGGCAGTGTCGCTGTCATCCACGTAATAATGAGCCGACATGCCAGAAAAATTCCCGTCATGCTGTGCTCTGGCATGAGCGCGGGCATTGGCAGTTGGCTCAAAATTGTCGGTGTTATGTACAACAATACACTGTGGGTTGTTGTACGGATAGGTGTTCTGGCTGCTGATGTATGATCTATCAATCTTCATTGTCTCTCCTTCTGCCAGGCGGTTTGCGCCGGCGCAAAAGGACGGTTGTCACCCGCCCTCACTCTGTTTTCTGTGCCTGTTTGATGATCTGATTTACATAGTTGCTCAGACCCGCCACAAGGATTCCCTGTGTCACTGCCGTAAATACGGCCATCGCCGCCTGCTGCCCGGTGCACACCTCACTGGTAGCCAGCACCCAGATGGCGCACAGCACGATGCTAACGCCGCCGAGAATCAGCGGAATGTACTTGTCTTTTACGGCCTGCGCCTGCTTCAGTCCCATGCCCAGAAAGTACAGGGCAATAGCTACAATGATCAGTTCCGGTTTCACATAATTCATAATCTGTTCCATAATTAATCACCTTTCTTTTTGATATGTAATTCATCGATTTCCTGCTTCATCTTTGTGACCATGCCGTTTCCACCCAGTGCATGATAGGCCTCGTACATTTCGCAAAAATTCTGATAAGCGTAAGATGGAATATCTCCCAGCTGTGTGTATTTGCTGTGATACTCGATCAGCTGGACCCTGAGCAGCAGCATAGTTCCCTTACTATTCGCGTCTCGATCCCTTTTCTGATTTTTCAAAAGCCAAACAATGTACCCCAGAAATACCGGAAGTGCTATAGTATATGTCTGCATTAATATTTCGTTCACTGTTCCGTCTCTCTTTCTTAAAGATAAAAATAAGACCGTTTCCGGTCCTGCTCGAATCTCTGTCATTGGCTATTTCCCCTTTATAAGTTCATATAATTCAGCTCCAAATTCGTTCGGATTTCCATTATAACCTGCTTCTACGGCTCCAGCGTATATACTTCCGGCAATGTCTACTTTATTCCCTTTAAGGTCATATGAATATATTCTACCTTTTTCCGTAACATAAAGAGAGTTTTTAATCTTTGATGGAGTTAAATTTTCTTGTTCTTCTTTAACTCTACACAAACGTAATGACACGTTTGTGCTATCTTTTCCTCGAATAGATACTTCTTCTTGCAAATCATACATATATACATTCTTTAAAGATACAATTGTTTTAGCTGGATAACCATAACTCCTAAAACCAACACATATACTTGTTGCATCTTCTGGGATAGTACAAGTAAGACAAACAAGTTTTTCATCCCATACACTCGATTTCATTATTGTATCTGAATATAATCTATACGAATTTGGATTATCGGTATTAACCCCTATTCCAAATGCATAATTTGAGTAATTGGAAAGTTGATGTCCGGTATAACCATTTGAAAAAATCATCGTAGAACATCCTAATTCAATCGTATGCCCTCTTAATTGTATAATTTCATCACCAGATAATTTATAACAAGCCCATCCCCATGGATCGGTAGATGTTGCAGTTATATCTACAACTGGCCATCCATTTTTTGAACTTCTCTTTTGTACCACGTTCAAAGCAGAAGCATAATTAAATGATGTTGGAAAAATATTCGTATACCATCGTTTTGAAATTTCATCAGAATGTTCCCCCGTGTCTATCAAATACAGATTTTTTAGAGTTACAGTGCCATTTATTAAACTGGATTCTCCTGGCGAACGAATCCAGACATAAACCTTTGCAGCGGTGATTTCTCCGCGTTGTGTTCTCTCGTAATGCCCATTAGTTTCTCCTACATCACTTGATACACCTTTTATATATTCTATATCTTTATATGTCCCATTTACGGTATATACAAGATGAGGTCTAAAAGAGGGGATTGCCCAGAGACTTGACCCATAATATGCTGTTCCATTTGGTAATGTCCAACTACCTTCCTCCATATCAAAAATAACATCAGAAAATCCAAACTCTAATGATTCTCCTGTAAGTTTAAAGTTTTCATAATTCGACGAGGTAATAACGTCAAAAGAGACATGCACGCTATTACCATTAATATATTTTATTATTAGATCGACAGTCCCATCATTATTTTTAACAATTTCTGCCAACGCTTGCCCAGGATAATTACAAACAAAATTCGATGCATTTTGTAAAATTAAATTGTTATAATCTAAATAGCTTAAACTTTCTTGCCAATCGTCAATAGCCATTCTCCAATATGATGAAGCGTTTTTACGTGTATCTTCAGTTAGACCTCCTATTGTCTTTGTTACCTTGTTCATCTGCTCAGATAACTCATAATTTGAAGTAGAAGCCAGTTTGAAACCATTATTAAAAGTTTCTCCATCATAAATATAATAATTTTTTGATATATTACTCTGGCTCACTGCACCTGAAAGCCCAGACCATCTATGCACTTCTAATTGATGTCTTCCAACGCTTAATGAATATGTATTATCGTCGATTTTAACTATTTTTTTCTGAGTGCCACGCGTGAAAATTTCAACAAAAAATGGTTTTTCAATACGCCCTGCTACACCCATTGATATATAATTCACCCCACAGGCTAATCCCATTGCACATAAATATGTAAGGATTTGATTTTTAAATTCTTTAGATCCACTTGGAGTATAATCTAAAGACCACAATTTTGCTTTGCATTTTCCGGTACTATACCAATTTGTATAATAATTATATATTGATTTATGACCGTTATTCCATGTATTTCCTGCTGATGAAATCATACAGGATTCCAAAGCAATAATATCGTTTTCATCAAGATGTGTGTACCAATCACCTATTTCAAAAGGTGTGCCTCCATTAGTAATTACAGCTAATCCTCTTTCGTGACATGCATCAATTAGCTTTTTCCATTTTTCATTTTTGGTTGCATTTAAATTTTCATAATTATCCGGATTCCATCCGAACTGATAACAAATATCTTCTTTTGCAAAGTCATATCCCCAATCATCAAAAAAGACACCATCTGCGCCTTGTTTCTTAAACCAATCAAACCAGTCACAAAACTGAGCAAACGTATAAATCCTCGAACTTCCAGATAGATCAGCAGTTGATCCTTCCCACGATCCATTGGGATTTAAATGTGCATGATCCCCATTATAAGAAAAATCTATTCTACCACTATCTGATTGTATATATTCAAAATGTCTTAATTTTGGATTTAATTCTTTTGCTCGTTTTAAAATGATAATGCTATCCGAAGTCAAAGTTGGTTTAGACGATGCCAATTTATCCAAATGTAAACATTGTGTAGCAATAATATCATGTTTAGAATAGGTAATAGCATCATTTTCAAGCCCATCTCCAGTCACAAGATTGTTTGTCCAATAAATCCAAGCCAGTCCAAAAACCTGCCCATTCAAATTTTCAGATTTCACAGGATTCTTCTCAATCGCTTCAATCCTCGCCGTATTGGTCTTTGCACGAGTATTCACTTCATTAATAGAATCCGTCACAGTTTTTGCATTGGTTTCCAACAGACCTATTTTCGCGCGGTTCAGCATCCATTTGACAAGATTTCCCAATGAAAATTTCTTCGTCGCATTTTCATCTCCATCATACAGAACTGAAATATCGGTATCTTCTGGTTCTGTTTTTTCCAGATATTCTTCAAATCTTGCCATTTTCTGCCTCCTGTCTGTACGATGCTATTTCTCCTTCCAGCCGGTTTACCTTTGCATTCAATTCCTGAATGGCTTTATAGGCAATTCCCAAAGCGCTGTACATGTCAACGCTACTTTTGCTCTCGTCTAACATATCCTCCGCCAATGCATATCCGTCGCCAATAACAAATCCGATATGTTTTCCCTCTTCATTTTTGGGATGTTCTTTCAGCTGATATCGATACACGGTGGAGCCAAGGACTTTTTCCAACGCACCATCTTCGTATTCTCGAATATCCTGTTTCCACTCCGCGCGAGAACCGGTTACCCAGGACATCGCCTTGCACACACCATCTTCTGTAACGAGAAATTTGTAATTTTCTTTTTTAAACGCACTTCCTCCGTTCCAGCCTCCCCAGAAAGCCCATGGACCATAAGCACCAATTCCATTTAACTGACTTCCGGAAGTTTCCCAATACTCAGCTGGTTCATCGTATACCGTTGTTTTTTTGATCTGCCATCCGCCCATAGCCAAAAATACATCTTTGTTTCCATTAATTTTTCCACTGGAATCATAGTTAAAATATTCGCCTAAACTAATCTTTTCTGCCTGTTCAATACGAAAGCCGTTTTTAGACAAGGATCCAATTACATTTCCATTTTCATCATAAACCTGCAGCTCTCCATTGCCATTATTTTTTCCGCCGAGCTTTAAAACACCGCCCAGTGCATAAGTGAAATTCAAATAGAGCTTTCCATCTTTCATGTACACGCCCTGCTCCACTCCATTACTTGTCAGGCGGTTGAAGATCTCCTCCTGATTCAATTTCTTATTCAGATCATCTACTGCCGTATTATCTGTGTATTTGTTTCGCTTCTGCCAATCCGAAGAAACGTAATTTCCACTTTTCCTTCCTGTAACACAGGTCATAATGTCTGATGTAGAATCGTTAAACCACAGGTCTCCCACATCATATGGCGGTTTTGGCGTGTTTACGAAGATCTGCGCTTTTCCGTCAATAGAGTCGTAAACGGAACTCGGCGGCTCCGCCTTCATGGCTTCCCAGGTGCTTCCGTTGTAAATATAAGACTTCTGTTCTGTTGTGTTATACCAGAGATCCCCTTTATGTTTTGTTTTTTCAGTAGTAGTTGTCCATGATTTTGATGGATCCGCAGATTGTCTCCATGTTTCTGCTTTTTCATCCACCTGTCCTTTTACTTCCTGCAGTGTATTGGAATATTCACCATTCATCCATTTTGTGAAAGCAGAATCGTCGGTATATTTATTCCTTTTTTGCCAATCGGCCGCTGTAAACTTGCCAGATTCCCTGTTTACTATACAGGTTAAGATATCTGAAGTTTGGTTGTTAAACCACAAATCTCCAATTGCGTATGGAGGAACTGGTGTACTGACAAAGATTTGAGCTTTTCCATCAATCATATCAAAGACAGCTTCAGGCGGTGTTGAAGTCATCTCTTCCCATCCTGTACCGTTATAGATATAAGATTTCTGTGTTTTGGTATTATTCCATAAATCTCCTTTGTGCTTTGCTTTTTCGGCTGTTGTAGTCCATGCAGTTGCCGGATCACTTTCCTGCCGCCAGGTTTCCGCTTTTCCATCAATCTGCGAGCGAACCTCCGTAAGCGTATTTTTATAGCTTCCATTCAAAAAAGTGTTCAACGCAGAATCGTCTGTATACGCATCCTTTTTCAACCAATCGCTTGCCTGATATTTGCCGGACTCTCGTTTTGTCATGCAGACTCGGATTTCCGTACCGGTAAACCAAGTATCACCAACATCATACGGCGGTACCGGCTCTGCCACGAAAATCTGTGCTTTTCCGTCGATTTTATCAAAAACCTCATCCGGAACATTCATTTCCTGCCAGTTTCCGTTGATGTAAATATACTGCACATTCGTTGTGGTATTATGCCACAAGTCTCCATTATGGGAAACTTTTTCTCGTTCCCACACGGTAAGAAGATCTTCATTTTTAGAATCTGTGATGGTTTCCTTTTCGCTGTCCTGCAGAGGCTCTTTTTCCCTTCTTTCATTCCAGTTCAACGATGGATCCGTATCCTGATACCATGTTTCTGCTTTTTTATCAAGCGATTCCGAAATTTCAGTCATCGCATCTGCATATTCGCCCTGTAAAAAATCATCCAGTGTGCTATTCGCATAATCTTTTGCGATGTCGTTCACTGTTTTTCCAGATATAGAAAACGAAGTGGCTCGGATTCTTACTTCTCCTGTTTCTGCATTGATATACATGGTTTCATTCCCGGACTTATCCTGGATTATCAGTTCGCCGCCAACGCCCCAACTGAAATTAAGGCCGATCGTACTCATGATCTTGCCAATCAGTTTACCGTCAACAGAGAGTCCAGCATTCCACGTTTTTCCGCTATCTGTGGATACGCCGCAGGCATCCGCTGTCATTTTCCAGATAATATCGGATTCTTTCAACGTCGGCTTATTATGCCAATAAAAAATCTTCCCACCAGAAGAATCTTTTTCCTCGGTTGTATAAAGACCGGGAGACTCTTTTAGGCGTTTGCCAAGCTCTTCGATCTGATTTTCCCAAGCTGTTTTCTGCGCCTGATACTGCTTTTTCTGTGCAAGATATGCCTGTGTCAGTTCATCATACCGTTTGTAGCTGTTTCGCTCCGCGCTCTTGGCATTGCAGGCAACGCTCTGATATTCTCCCGGTTTCAGAGTTGTCACGGTTACATAGCTCTGATAAGTATTCCCTTTCCGATCTGTAACCACCACCGCATCTCCGGCTTCCATTGCAATATCCATCAGCTGGCTGCAGGAAAACGGTCGAAAATGCATGCCTACACACTGCTGTCCGATTTTTTCAGCGGCTTCCTTTCCAGTTCCTTTTGTGATCAGCTGGTTCTTTTCAATAGAAAGAACATATCCTTCTGTTCCATAGAGATATGCTGCTCCATCGGAACTATCTGTTGTATATTCTGTCACCTTCAGACCAGTGATCACAACTTCTTCCAGATTAACAGTAAGTCCGATCGTGCTTCGAATCTTAAGCAGATCTTCTGCCACTGGCTTCTGCTGATACCATCCAATGCACAAACGTCCGTATTCGTCGCAGCGCATCCACTGGCATCCAAGCTGTGCCGTCCAGGAAAGCACCTGGCGGAAGGTTAATGCCTCATCCGCCGGCCGCTCCTGCACTACATAGTCATCTCCGTAAAAAGATACCGTACCCAGTGTTACGCCGCATACATTACAGGCATCCCGGATAATCTGCGATCTGGTGGCCGGATATGAAAGCTTGCTTTCTGCATAGTCCCGGTCGAATTTGCGGGCATTATCCTGACAGGTCAGAGAAATAATGGAACTGTTCTGATACGGAGCTTCTACCACCGTCATCGTGCAGATTCGGATTTTTTCGATCTGTTCGGTCTTCTCGCCTACATTCATACCGAGATAGCAAACCGCTTCCGCACCTTCGAAATTATAATTGCTGTAATCGTTATAGATGTTGTTGATATTAACGATACACTGATTAACAATTACCGATCCGATATCAAAACTGCTTTCTCCAGAAACAGCATCCTCGAACTGAAATCCTTTCTCCCACAACTGATGATTTGTCAGATTCAGAACCGTTCCATCTTTGAGCGTAAGATCTACAAAGCGCAGAACCTGCCCCGGATGCTCTTCCTGCAGTTCTTTAAACTTTTCTGATAATGTCCGCATGTTTTCCTACCTTTCTATGACCTCAAAATTTAGTGTAGAGTACCGTTCGCGGCCTTTCGCCCACCATTTCACATCAGCTTCCATATCGCCTGTATAAAATCGCCGCGTCATGTCCTTTCCGTCTAATGGATCCCAATATGTAATATTGACATATTCCGGCTCGAACGCCACCAGAATCTCATGGATTTCAGCTTTTGTCAGGCAGACCCAGCCAAGAGACAAGGTGCGCTTTTCGCCCACCTTGTTCTTGTGCATCTGCGTATCATCCGTTCTTCCCGCGTCGCTTGCACTGATGTCGCTCTTTTTCCATTTAAAGGATGACGGGCACTTGAATGTTTTCCCGTCAACGCTAATCATTTCATCCATGTACCCGCCTCCTAAATTGTTTCAATCACATAGTATCTTCCATCGTGTTTCTCTTTGCCTTTCCGAACGACCTTATACAGAGTTTCCGAATCGGCTTTGATCGTCAGCTCCAGGGTAACGTCCTTGTTCGCATCGGATTTCCGCTCAAAAATACCGCCTGCCTGGAATGCGTCCAGCATAGCTTCAAAAACGGCACCTTTGATGCCCTCTGTGATCTGATCGTTGTTGGCAACCGCGTTTCTGCTGCCCATCCGGCCTACAAGCTCCGGTCCGGATTCGCGTGCCATGAAGAACTCGCCAGTCTGCGGGAAGCCGCCGGACGCATAGCCGTGCCCCTGGTAGGCTCTGGAAAGGCTTCCATAGCGGCTCACTGCGTATCGGATAGATGCAATCATATTACTGAGCGGGTCCCAGATGTTCTTGTTGTATGGCGCCATGGCATATGCACGGAACGTTGGATCGATGACCTGCATCAGACCTTTGGACGGCGTTCCCCGTTTGGCATTGCTGTCCCACAGATTGATGGCATTCGGATTTCCGGAAGACTCTGTATTCATCTGGTACAGCAGCCGGTTCAGGTTTGCCGCAGAATACTGGCCGGTCAGCTGCAGCGCCTTTGTTGCAAGAGATCTCCACTGCTCCACGCCCTTGCTGGCTACATAGTTGACTTTCGGTTCGGACTCGCTGAATATTTTCTTTACAAAGTCCGTCACGCTTCCTTTTACCTGGGAAATGACACCCTTTGCAATGCTTAACCCGGGCTCCATGGCATTTCCGATATTGGCAAATTTATCAAGAGCCAGATCCACCAGCTTGGACGGATGTGATACATAGCTCCATACATTTTCAATGGTTTCTTTGATCTTGCTGCCTACTCCGGTCTTAAAGTGCGGCATCATGCTCATATACTGCTGTGTCTGCTTCGCAGGAACGATCTGTGTGCCTTTTTCCATCATCAGTGGAACATTCCTGCCCTGTGGGATAAAAGCACTGCCATCGGGGCGAATAACCATCTCTCGATAGATTCCTCCAGGCTGATCATTGACCACTCCGAGCGTATCAGTCGGAATACCTTCTGATCCGTTGGCAAATTTCGGCACCTGCCACTTTGCAAATGACTTGCTGCTGCCGACTTTTCCCAGAATCCAATTGACTCCGCTGATCACTCCGTTGACCGCGCTGCCGATCGGCGAAATGATGGCATTTGCCACGCCGGACATTGTGCTCTTCAGGGAATTTTTCAAATTTCGGAAACAGCCGAGGATATTGTCACTGATTGTTCCAAACGCTTTCGACGCATTGCTCTTCAAATCTGACCAAGTATTTTTCAAATTGCTGCTGATCTGCGACCACGTTGTGTCTTTGTGCAGACTGTTCCATTTCTGGGCCACCGTGCTGCGGATATTTTCAAATTTTGCAGATGCATCCGACCGGATTTCAGACCATTTTTGAGCTGTATTGGATTTGATATTGTTCCAGCTCGTCTCTGTGTTCTGGCGCACCAAGGACCATTTTCCGGAAATATTGGAACGGATTTCCTCAAATTTTGTTTTTGCATCATCCCGCAGACTGCCCATCTTTTTGGTTGTCTCTTCGGTGATCTGCTTCCATTTTTTTGAGGTGTCCGTTTTTGTTTCTTCCCACTTTTTACTGATGGCATCTTTGATTTCTGAAAACTTCGCCTTGATATCCGCGATTTTTCCAGTGATTCCTTTCAGCATGCCTTCGATGAGATATTTTCCCATCTCAGCCATAACTTTGGACGGGCTGTGAATCTCGAATACACTTTTGAAGCCTTTCATAAACGGATCAAAAATATTCTTCTTGATCCAAGCTCCGATGCCGATAATTGCATCCAGAATTCCCTTAAGGAATCCAAGGAAAGCGTGACCGCCGCATTCCTTCGTTTTCTGAGCAAAATATTTCTGAGCATTTTTAAAGGCATCACCTACCAAACCGCCGACAATAGCGCCAAGTGCGCCAAAGATATCTTCAATTGCCCGTGCAAGTTCTGTTCCAATACTTTTCCAATCAATGGCCGCAATAAATGACTTGATGGATGCGCCGAGTTTTACCCAGTCTGTCTGCTCCAGAAAAGTTGTAAGCGTATTAAGCAGGCCAAGTGCAAGGTCGCTGATTCGCGCTCCATTTCCAGCCCAGTCAAAATCGGTAATCGCTTTATTGAGTCCAGACGCTAAATTTTTTCCAAAATTAGACCACTTAAAGGTTCTGGCAGCTTCTCCAATGGTGGTAAAGATTGCATTCCACTTCTGCGCAAACATGTGACCGATTCCCGACCAGTCTACAGTATTAACCGCACCGTTTAACCCATCACCGATAATTTTTCCGACAGAATCCCATCTGGTATTGTCCAGAAAGGCATTGATGCCTCCAACACCTGTATTGACCGCCTCAGCGATTGCTTTTCCGATGTTCGTTCCAAGATCCGGCACCTCGGCGAAGCCGCTGATAAACGTGCCAATGGACTTGCCAACTTTTCGCGCCGTATTCTGGATCGGTCCCCACGGGATCCGATTCAGCGCATCATTCAGCTTTGTACCGACAATCTGTCCGATCTCCGTGAAATCTGCATTTTTCCATGCATCCTTCAGCTTTTTGGCAAAATCGCTTACTTTGCTGTTGATCGGAACGGACTCGAACATGTCCGCCGGTGTTAAACCACCTCCTGTACTGGTGTCTGCGGTATCATCACCGTCGGAATTATCGTTCAGCTTGTTGATCTGATCGAAGCCGAACAGTGTGTTCTGTAGTTTTTTATTTTCTTTGTTGGCTTTCTTCGCACTGTCTGCGTTGGAATTTAAACTCTTGGCATAGTCCTGATTGACCCTCTTAGCCGCTACAAAGCCGGACTGACCGGTCAGCGACGCAAAGAGCTGCCCCAGCGCCGTTACGGCCTCGGTTACCTTCTGAATCAAAAGATTCAGCATTGGAGCTGCTGCATTCAGAATCGGCGCAAAGGCTGTTGCCAGCGCATTTTTCAGCCGTGTCAAAGACGACATCAGCATGGAAAGACTGCCGTTGGTATTGTCGCTGTACTGCGCCAGATTGTTCATGCCCTCTGTCAGGACACTGCGCAGACGATTGACCAGTGCGAAGAGGGAACGAATCCCCAGTCCGTACATCAGTAGTCCCTTCGGACCGCCCTGAAATCCGCCAGCTGTATTTCTGGCTCCTCTGCCAAGGCTTAAAAGACCTTTTGCAAACCGCCCGATGGCGGAAATGCCGTTACTGAAACGATGGATCAGAGATGCGGCTGCTCCACCACACTTCTTGATTTCTGTCGCTGCAAGCTTCGCCCCGGATGCTACGCCTTTGAAAAGTTTGGTAGCACCACCCCAGCCTTTTGATACAAAGCTGCCGACTTTTGTCTGGCTGAGAGACTTTTTCATTTCGTTGATAACTGCCTTGACACTGGCTACTGCGCCGCCAGTGCCTTTTTTCACATCTTCACCGGAAGATTCCATGTTCCTGCTCATGGTTTTGTACTTTTCCATCTCACCACGAGTTTTTGCAATCTCTTTTTGGTTCTTGATCCACGCATCGGTTCCGCGATCTACACCGTCTGCTCGAAGTTCCGTCATCTCTGTACGGTATTTTCCAAGCTTTTCTGATGTCTGATCCATCTGGTCTGAAAGCTTTCTGGCCGCTTCGGTCGGCTGCCAGTCTTTTCCTCTTTTCTCCAGATCCTCCAACTGCTTTTCCAGATCTTTTACTTTTCTTCTGCTTTCTTCCAGATCATCTTTCACATTTCCAAGTTTCCCCTGCTCTGTGATATAAGTCATAGAAGATCCGCTTTTTCGTCTTGCATCAAGTTCCTTCTGCAGTTCTTCTACACGTTTCTTCTCTGCAAGCATAGCGTCAATCGTTTTCTGATATTTCGGAGTATATTCCTGTGCATCACCGTCGTCTTCCAGTTTTTTCATTTTTTCATGCAGTGTATCCAGTTCCGCCTGCGTTTTTTCAGCGGATTTTCTGAGACTTCGGTACCTGTCCGACTCGCCGCTGCTTTCTCCCATCTGCTGCAATGCCTTTTCTTCCTGCCGCAGTTCATTGAGCTTTTTCCTGGTTTTCTCAATGCTTCTTCGCGTTTCAGCATACTCGTCGGTATACACTTTGATACCGGCAGCTACCTGCGCTTCTTTCACGTAGTTTTTTATCTCAGCATTCATAGCTTTTATGTTTGGAATCGCATGTTTCACGGAATCTGCAATCATTTTTCCGGTATTTTTCCACATGGACATACTTGATGACTGTTTTTTCAGTCGTCCCGTCTGTTTCTCCATGCTGTCAACTGCGCTTTTTGTTTCCGATTTTGCTTTTCGGATCTCCTTCACGTACTCATCTGCCTGGGCTTCCAGTTTTACTTTCAACTTTGCAAGATCTTCTGCCATCGTTTTTCACCTCCTCCTTTTTCAAAATTCTGAAGGCATCAGACTTCTTCTGCCTGACGCCTTCTTCTGTACTCTGCGGAAATCTCCCGCCGCTTTTCATAATATTTTTTCAGTTCTTCCTGTTCGAACGCTTCTTTTTCTGATTCGAACAGTCCTGGATAATACTCCCACGGTGCCGGTATCGGATCATCCTTTTGTAAAGTCAGATACCTTGCTGTAACTTCCGCCTGCAGGAAGGCAAGTCCAACTCTTTCTTTGAAGCTTCGCCGTTTTTTACGGTTGTAACTTGCCATCAGATCTGCTATCTCCAGCGGAGACAGCTCCCAGAAGAGTGCCGGCTTTATCCCGCAGTCCAGAGCACTCTCATAGAGTTCATCCAGATCGTCAGAAACCAGCTTTACATCAGATCTTCCGCTTCTTCCAGGCTCTTCAGCATTGTGTCCGCCTGCTCCTGCGGGAAAAAACCAGATACTACCATGGTCGGCATCACGACTTTGCTGTAAAAGGTGATCTGGTCGCCACCGTCTTCGGTCCACTTATCGTACAGTTTCTGCACATCCTCGTATTTCAGCTTGTGCGTCCACGGGATGGCCGCCGTCTGTACTACCGTCAGCATCACGGACAGCGGCGGAATATCGCCCCCTGCCACCAGATTCATGATGTTGGTCTTATATTTATTTTCCAGAAGCTCGATCATTCTTGTGTTCAGCTTCAGCTGCAGCTCTCTCTCCCCGACTTTCCAGTAATGGAAAGGTCGTCTTTTCAGCTTGATCTCCTCGATCTTGGTAACTTTTTCGGATTCTTCCTTCTCTTCTACGCCGATTTCTTCATCAATTCCGCCGATAAATTCGCTCATTTACGTTTCCTCCTTTTATACCGGATCTGTCCAGTTTGGTCCATCCTGTACAAGCATGGTCAGTTCAAATTCGATCACACCATTGACACCGCCGCCGGTACGTTTCACAGATACCATTGCACTGAAGGTGCATTTTGTGCCATCCGCAGCTGTTTCCTGAAAGTCCAGCAGGTCTCCGTTTTCCTGTGCCGTACGCATCAGACGATACGGAGCGTCTGCCTTACTGTTGTCATATTTGAATTTGTAGGTCATATCCGGAAGATCTCCGATGCCCTGCTCATAAATCTTGTGCGGATCCGTCAGACCGGTATTATCTACCTTTTCTGCTTCTGTTCCGATCTCCGGAATCTCTTTCAGTCCTGGCAGATCTTTATACGTACTTTCTGCTGCACCATGTTTTTTGTATCCTAATTTTGCACCATTTGCTAACATATGTTTCTCCTTTCCTTTATGCCGGCCAGTATACCTGCTCCGACTCCATATCAATAATTCCTTCGTAACGCATGACTTTATGTTTCATGCCGGACGGATCCGGCGTATCCTGGCACAGGATGCGCACCAGGCCAAGTGCCGAAAGCGCAGCATCTACCTGCATGGCGGCTTCGGATGTAGACCGATTATTCCAAATATCAATCCGGTACCGCACATAGGATTTTTCTTCCTTGTCCGTGCGCTCGTAGACCTTGTTATCCTCTTCTGTGTACTGCACCGCAGGCAGTGCTGCCCAGTCTTTCGGGTACTGGTCCGTTACATTTTCAAATACGGCGTCCAGCGCCGCATATACCTGATCTTTTACATTCTTCAAAACTGTTTTCTCAGCTCCTCTCGTATCACCTGCTCAATCTGTTTCTCATTGTTCTTCAGTGCCGGATACATAAAAGGCTGCGCTGCCTGTCCGGTACACTGATAGAATCTGCCCTCCGGTGTGTCAATGTAGAACCAGCCGCATTTTTCTGCAGTCTCCCTGTCAACCTCATTCCAGCCGCTGCCTTCGTGGATCCACCAGGGCGATTGTGTATAAACCGGCGTTGCATCCGGCGAGATGCCCTCGTGGTTCGCCTGTCCCTTCGGGCCGGTACCAAATTCCACATATGGACCGTATTTCTTATCTGTATAACAGATGCCGGTTACATTCCGGCCTTCTGCCTCTACCACTGTGAAAATGCTTCCCCTCAGTTCACCGTGATCTACCGGGCATTCCGCCCGCGCCGCGGACTGGACCAGCTTGATTCCTTTTGAAACCGCTTTGCTGATCTCAAGCTCTGAGGCATTTTTCAGCATCTCTGTGACATCTTTCGTTCCAAGAATCATAGCTTTTCCACCTCCAGAGTCAGATAACGATAGGGATAGATGGCAATTACCTTATAATCCGGCTGATCCCCATTGATGCAGATGCCATCGTTTACGGAAATTGTCGGTCCGTCCGCCACTGCATACGAAAGTTTTCCATTCTTACCGGACTGCTCCGTGTATGCTCCCTCAACCCGAAGATTACGAATGTTCGGCAGACGTGGGCCATACATTTCTGTCTGGATCCGCCCGCCGGCAGCCCACATTTCCGCGCGGAAGGGAACGGCAGAACCATATTCGATGTAGGTTCCGCCCTCGTTATCCTTTTTCTGTTCAAGAGGACAGTGTTTCAGCTCCACCAGCCTGCTTCTTTTCAGCCTCAAATGTTTTCCCTCCTACTCTTGCCAGCCGGTACCGGTTCAGCACATCGTAGATCTGCTTTGGCGCGTCGTTGAAAGTGTAGCTTTCTCCGGATCCGGTGCGCGCCGCCTCTCCCTCGGTTCCCATCCGGTTCAGGGCGATGACTGCCAGATCCCGGACTGCCTTATCCAGGCCGGAAACGAGGTGGGTACGGTTCGTATATGATAAAACGAAAGCCTCCGCATCCTCTAAGAGGATCTGCAGAAGCCCTTCGTCTTTCTCACCGGTCATTTTCTTCAGCTTTTCCAGTTCGGTCATTTCAGACCACATCCTTCAGGACTTCCTGCAGCTCCGCCTTTGTCAGCGCAGATGCACCAGAAATCCCCTTTTCTTTTGCAAGATTTTTTAATTCCTCGGCAGTCATCTCTGAAAGATCTTTTTTGTTGGAAACCTCTGGGCTTTGCATCTTAACAGCTTCTACTCTTGTAAATCCATCGTTCAGGAGCCGTTCTGCCTTGATCCCATCCGCTTCCCTCTCAACGTTTCCTTTTTTTAATCTCATTCCTTTGCCTCCCGAATATTTAAATAGATGGAATCCAGCTTGTTATCCAAAATCCATAAATCATGGAACCGACGGTAATCCATCTGCCATGCATCCATTTTCTGGTTTGTGTTCGGATCAAAAATTCGCATCTTATCCTGTTTGGTAATAGCGAGTGGTGTTGTTGCCGGGGAAATAAAGAAATTCAGGTCTTTTGCTGTAGTTCCCTTCTCATATCCGCCTTTTTCCTGTCCCGCTGCTTTACCATCGTTCACCTTGATTGCCGTATACATACGGTTGGATGGAGTTGGAATAATCGGTACTTTGTCCACAAACGGTACCATGGTATCAATTCCATTCTTCGAAAATGTTCCCATAGTAATTTTTCCCGCAAGTTCGAGTTCCAGCTCCAGAATAAAGTCAGACGTTGCCTGGCATACTAAGGCCCCGTTGTAGCCGTCTCTTACTGCTCTGATTCCTTCTTTCAACTTACGCAGTGCAGAAGTTCCAGTCGTTCCCGGCACATAGGCATATTCAATCATTCCAGCTTTATTCGCCGTGATCGTATCTGTTGCAAGCTTCGAAATACGGTATGCGTCGATTTCCGGTACAACCTGTGTTCTCTGAAACTCTCCCATTACAGCGGCCGCGGTTGTAACAAAATTATTTTCATTAATGTCCATCGAGTCCAACTGGAACTGACGACCACGATCCTGGGTCATCTTTTTGGTTTCATACTCTAAAGTAACAGACCCACGCTGATATCCATTGTCACGATCATAATCTCCCATTCCCTGCACGGTCATTTTCGGAATTTTTACTTCTGCTCCACCATTGTAAATGACCTGCCCTGCATTGGCATCCATCCAGCCGGTAGTTGCTTCCTGAACAGCTACTTTATCTAACATTTTCTGAAACAGTGTAGCTGTCGCTAATGTATTAACTGCCATATTTTTCACTCTCCTTTAAAATTTTCCCATCATCAGGTTATATACCTGCTGTTCCTGGGTTTTCTGTGGATCAGTTTCCGGTGCTTTTTTCGGCGGCTTCCCGCCTTTCAGTTTCTCCTCCACGGCAGTTTCTACTGCTTTCTGAAATACAGTTTTTACTTTCTCCATGGATTTTTTACAGGAATCTGCATCCGTGTAATTGAGTACCTCCGCCAGATCCTGCGGCAATCCATCACTGGCAAGTGTATTTTTTGCCTCTGCCATCAGTTCTTTTCTGGTAATTGCCGCTTCTCTGTCGGAAAGTTCTTTTTCTTTCTTCTGCCGCTGATACTGCTCTTTCTCTTCTTTCGTCATCTTGGCAAGGCGTTCCGCCTCGGACAACTTGTCATCGGTCAGTGCCTGCCATTTTTCCTGTGCTTTGGTCACTGCCGTATCGATCGCTTTCTGCACGCGGCGGTCAAATTCTGCCTGATTTCCTTCTCCTTTCAGAAAATCATCAAATGACGGAAGTTCTGTTCCTCCCTGGTCTGCTCCTCCGGCTCCGCCGCCATTGCCGCCATCGGCCCCAGCATCGTCTCCGGCTCCGCCGTCTGCGAAGATCTGCAGATTCATTGGGATTCTGCAATAAAAATGTTTCTTTCTCATAGTTTCGTGTCCTTTCCGCCCAGCCTATTCACTCTCGTGCCCGGGCCATTCGCTGTTGGATTTTCCCTGCTTCTTTAACGCCTGGCAGGAAAAAGGCATAAAAATAACACGCATTTCTGCGTGCCTATTCCGTTTCTTTTGCGCCGGCGCAATTATTCTTTGTGTGTTACAGTCGCTCCCCACTCTGGCAGGAAATTGATTTCATAATGATATTTATCTACATTTGCTCCGGAAACATCTTCGACAACGTACATGGTATAGTCATTCAGGTACACTAGGTCTTTCTTGTATTTGCCCTCTTCTGTCTCGATAATAACCTCAAGCTCATTTGCCGTGTTATTTTTCAAGGCAAATGTTCCTGTCAATTCCAGCAGGATAGTGTCCGTCCGCGCATTTACTACCGTGAGTTTCCGCGTCACGTTGAAATTATCAGCTTCCTGCGAAATGTTGTTGCTGACCTGGTTTGCCTCCGTGCAGCCAGTGATGGCCATACACACAAGTAATGCCATCAGCAACACTGCCATCATTTTCTTTTTCATGTTCTTCATTCCTCCACAAATACCCAGTCCTCTGCCAGCATATCAGCCTGAGACGCAAGCCATCCCATCTGCACACCAGAAGTTCCGCAAAATGCAATAGCCGCATTTTCGATAGCATCATGTTCACAATTCACAACATCTCCTTCGGCTGTTTTGTAAGAAATTTCAGTTGCCAGCTGAATGTACTGATTCTTACCATTCCAGCCCTTGCGTTTCACTTTCATGCCACGTTTCAGATACTTGATTGCTTCACCGAACGAAAAGGTTGCTTCGCCGCCAAGAACCGGACAGTTTTTCTCATCTGCTACAATCCATTCATCAGAAAGCAGATTCATAGTTGTGTATTCCACTCTTTGTGTCTCGCGAATGTCAAGCAATTCTCCCTGATCGCCGTCCTGCTGTCTGCACTGAATCATAATTGTTTCTTTCTCCGGATCCCAGTACCAATGGCCACCCCATGACGGTAATTTTACTTTTGCTCCTTGTTTCATCATTTTAAATGCTTCTGTAAATTTCATTGCTCTTCCTCTCCTTACATCTCAAAACACTTGTTTTCAAATTTTTTATAGGCATCCAGATATAACTCATGTTTATCTCCGTTGTATGTCAGCTCATAATACATTCCATCCGGAATAGTAGTGCTGAGCAGAGCTTTGTGATTCTGAAGTGTTTTACATGACCAGACCACATACACATCATTTGCGGTAATCTGTTTCTGATCCGTTTTGTCCATATGCTGATTTGTGTACTCAGCCACCTTTTCCTTACAAATTCTCAGGAACTCTTCATTTCTCATATTATTTTTCCTTTCTCTCTCTTGAAAATGGGTACAAAAATACCACCAGTCAAGAGGCCGGTGGTATCAATACCATAACAATGTTTTTTCTTTCGGCGGTTTCTCCATTTTCGAAAGCCGCAACAACTCTCGAAACACATGTGCTGGTGCCATGAATCCGGACGGTGCATGCTCTTCGATTTCATTATCAATAAGGCTTATTTTCATAAATCCTTTAGGTTCCTTTCCTTCCGGATAATATTCTGCAGAAATTGTGTTATTTATTTTTTTTATATTTTTCAAGATTACCATAATATTCTGTCGCCTCCTTATCATAATCATATTTTTTCGTAGCTAATTCATGCGCTCTCCAGTGTTCTATGCTCGGATTTTCACTTTTGATCTTCATTTCTAGCAGTTCATGCTCTATCAAAGTTCTATCATGCTTTTTGATATCTTTGCCTATCATAAGTCGTTGCCAACTTTGAGCAATCGCACAATCTGGATCGAACCGCTTTCTTTCTCCTGTGTCTGGATCAATAAATGACTTTTCTTCAAACAAATATGCTTTTATCTTTCTGATATCACTTTCATCCTTGCCCAGATTTACAGCAATTCTCTTTGCATCACTTGAAAAAGTTCGAATCTCTTTGTAGTACATGTCAGCAAAATCCCTTGCTTGTTTACTATAAGAGTTTGTAATCCTTGCTCCTGATGTTATTATATCAGAGCCGGGTTCTTTTGCAACTGTTTTGCCCTCGTTATTTGCATATTTCGCATACCACTGCTTATAAGTCATATCCCCAGGCACAGTATATGTCTTTCCGGTAACCGGATCTCTCGCTCTTCGCCGCAGGCTCCGCAGAATCTCATCTAAAAAATACGAAATCGTCGTGCACCGACACCAGGGATGCATCGGAGGCATATTCACGCCGGGCTTGGCATCTTTGACCGGGAATATCTTCCCGTCCAGCGGCGCGCAGTCTTCCTGACAGGTCCGCAGATCCAGTGTTGCGAGATAGACATATTTTTCTATTCCGCACTCCTCATAGGACTGCAGGTCCATCTGCCCGGTGATATAGCTGCTTTCTGTCCGGATCAGGCGGCGGGCCTGGCTGCTACCCTGCGCAAATTTCTGCATGATGATCTCGGCCGTTTCCCGCTCTGTGCGACCGGTTACCAAGCTGACCAGCAGCTCTTCTTTCAACATCTGCGCCAGCGCGCCGGTATTATTCCAGATTCGCGTGGAATAGTTCTTTCCTGACCATCTGCTTTTCAACAGACGGTCAATCATTTTCTGATCAACCTTGGCGAAAGAAAATCCATATCCAGAGCGCTGCTGAATGTCGAATATTGACTTGTAGTAGGCTTCCTCTGCCAGCGCCGCATAATGTGATATGGAAAGGGCCAGCTCCTGCTGATATACATTCCGCATAATCTGGTCGAGCTGACTCTGGATCTGCTCCAGACGCTCGATTCTCGCCCGATACGCCGGAGCCTCAAGTTTCTGTATGATCTGCTTCTTTTCGGTGTCTTTGGTGCCATTCTGGAGTTTCTGCAGTAATTCCTGTATTGAAGCATGGTCCGTCATCTGATTCAACAGGTCATAGGCTTCTCTTTCCGAAAGGTTATGTTTAGTCATGTATTTTTCGAAAATGCCATCGATCTCCTGATTCAGGTACGCCGCCGCTTTCTGATAGAACTTTGCCGCTTCATCTGCTGTCTCTTCTGCGCTTTGCATATATTCCCACATTCTCTGCTCCGCACGGTTCTTCCAATACTGCTCATTCTTTTTCGTCATGGCTTACATCATCCTCTGCGGATGCTTCTCCTGGCTGATCAGGCTTGGTATTTGGATCGTTCCCGAACATTTTCTGTTGATTTTCAAGATTTTCCTGCGTTTCTTTTTCCAATGCATTTAATTCTTCATCCACATCTTCTACAAACGGAATCTGCGACAACAGCGTTCTCCTGCTGACTTTGCCCCACAAATTGGCCACAATCTGTGAAATTTCCAGCAGGTTCTTCGGCAGAGATCTTGTGAATACCATTGTAATCCCCTTTGGATCCACGTTCTTCTGATACAGAGACAGATAACCGCAAAACAGCCGGAGACGTTTTCGAAGTCCTTTTTTATAATATCGGGTCTTAATTTTTGTAATGTTCTCCATGCCCAATACTTTAAACTCCATTGCCACGCCGGAAACATTACCACCAAAGCTTTCATCCGTCATGCAAGGAATATGACTGAATTTATGAATATCCTGTTCGATTGCCTTTTTCAGCACTTCTACGCCAGTCTCATCGAATGTTCTGGTCAGATATTCTGCTTTGGCCCCATCCGGAACTTCCAGCACCTTTCTCTTTTTCAGATGCTTCATCGCCGCCTCTGCGCCTTCTTTTTTCTCACCATTCTCATCTACTTCATCATCTGCAAGCAATGTTCCATAGATGGCAAGAATCGAATCAATAAACTGCTCCTTATCCGTGATACGATCGCTCATCAACGCATTGTAAGCATCAATGAGTGGAATCTGCAGTTCAAAATCACCAATACCAAGTTTATTATTCAAATACTCGATAATCGGAATCTCGCACATATAATGTTCCTGCGGCTCTTCTACGGTGATCTGCGGAGCGCTGCTGTCCTCGATATCCAGCTCGTACCGGTATCTTGACGTCAGTATGGTTGCCCTGAAATGATCTGCCGAAGTTCCGGAATCATCTTTTCTGACATAATAATAGACAGCAAAGAGTTCTCGTTCCTCGATGCTGTCGTCCTTTACCATAAATGTATTTTCTGCAGAAAGGTTTTTCGTTACCAGATCATTTTCATTCTCTTTTACATACACGTATTCATACGCAAGCCCATAAATGGAAAGCTCCAACCCATTGTCTCCGTCGGTTTCATCTGCTTCGGCAGTCTCCAGGGCATCGGTCAGGGCTTTGATATCGCCTTCTGCCTTATATGTTACTGGGTTTCCAATGAAATAACTGCTGGCCGTATCAGAAATATCTTTTGCATGATTGCACACCAGTTTGTTTTCACGATCCGCATCTGACAGAATTTCATGCTGTCCTTTGTAGTAGGCCATATTCTTCTGCATTCGCCCAACAATGCTGATATGCTTGGATATCAACCGGCGGATCATCTGCTTATCCGGCGCCCGCTCATCAAATTTTTCTCTTGGAACTGTAAATGTATACATTATTTTCACCCGCTTATCTCTCGAAGTCTTGCCACTTTACTACCCAAAACAGTACTTACAAAATAGCGTACTGCATCGCATCCATGATCATGCTGCTTTACCGGTTTGTCCTCTCCATGCTCGGCTGCCTTATCATCCCATATGTAAGAAGCAAATTCTTTGATTGTTTCCGTACAGGAGCTGGAAAATATCAGCATTTCCAGATTCAGCAGCATACCAACCAGCCGGATTCCGTCCAGCACATCATTATTTGCCTTGATTACTTTGTATCCGCGTTTTCGCAGTTCTGCAATAAAAGAAGCGGCCGACGGGTCCACAATCATTGCTTTGATTCTGGTTCCATCCAGCCACTTTTTCAAATCGTCTGCATATTCTGCATCCGTCTTCTGTTTACCCTTGTCTCTTCCGGAATAATAATACTCGCGGATGCAGTACCACTTTCCATCGATTCCTTTATTCCACAGCAGGAACACGGTCGCATTCTGCGTACCATAGTCGCAGGACACATAACGGTTTCCATTTACCAGTATCTGGAAAAACTCTTTGATGTTCTTTACGTGTTTTTCCGGATCGAACATATCATAAATGACGCCCTCTGCAGCCGCCCATAAGCCTAAAATATACCGCTTAAAGAAAACGCCAATATACATACTGCAGTATCTGGCTTTGATCTCCTCACTCAGAGACAGGTTGTCATCCATCGTAAAATGCAGATAGAGGATTTCTTTTAACCCCGGATCTTTTCCCTCTTCCGCGGCTTTCTTCCTGATCTGCTCCACCTGCTCTTTTCCAAGATATCCTGTGGATTTGTCAATCCAATTGGTTTTAAACCAGTGATATGGGCCGTCCGGATTGCAGTTAAACCAAAACTTGGAACCTTCCACAGAGCATCGGCCGGTTGCCTGGTTCACGAAGCTCTCCGGCATCAGTGCAACTTCATCAAAGAACACGCCCGCAAGCGTGATACCCTGAATCAGATCCTGTGAACGTTCATCTTTTCCACCAAAAATATAGAAATAGTTCTCTGTATCGCCTTTTCTGATGATAATGAGGTTATCAGCTCTTCGATCGGTTACGAAATATCCTCTGGACTTGAGCATCAGTTTCAGCCAGAACAGTACGTTTCTTCGGAAAGAACCAATGGTCTTTCCACACATAGCAAAGTTCTGACCATTGAATGTGCTCATTGCCCACATCACGAATGAGAGGGACATACTGACAGTCTTTCCGGATCGGATCGCGCCGTCAGCTATGATTCCATCCTCATCATGGACTGGCGAATCCTTGCACCACCAGGTAAGAACCTGCTTCTGTTTTCTGGAAAACGGCGAAAAATGGAATGTCTGGTCTTTCTGACAATTTTTAATGTTTCGCGTGAGATTCTGCAGCTTTGTTTTCAACGATGAGATCTTCTCATACACTCTCATCACCCCAGACTTCCTGCGCCACGGCATTCATCGCAGAAAGGAATCCATCATCGCCGGTTTCTTCCTGCTGAACATCCTGTTTGCTCATTTCAAATTCAAGCTGCATTGTTGCCAGCTCCAGCCGTGCATCATCGTAACCAAATTTATGTAGGGCCTCGATGGCTCTCTGGCGCCGCGCCTGCACGCGAGTCAGTGCATCTTCTATGGACTGGATCTGTCCCAGAATCCCCTCGTATTCTTTTAAGACAGTTGGTTTTCCTTTTTCAATTCCAGATCGATATCCAGTAACACTCATTCCCGCTGGAACTTGTTCTTCTGGCTCAGCATTTTCATCGGCCGGCGACTGCTCTATGTTCTTCAGCATCTCAATTCTTTTCAACATCCGCCGTTCCCGTACGGTCAATAACTGAATTTCCTGCAGGAGCAGTTGTTCTTTATTCGGCTGCACTTTCTTGATCAGTTGCTGTTCATCTGGATCCAGACAATCAAAAAAGAGAGCTTCAAACTCTCCTGTCTTAACTGCATTCTTATTTCCCGGCGGCCCTGTTCCTCCATGCCCCTCAGCATTTTTATTGCCCGGCTGACCGCCTTTCTTTTTTGCAACGTTGCGTTTCTTTTTATGCAACGTTGCATCCCAGTCATATCGATTCTTCCAGCTTCGAACCGTTCCCTCCGGAACTTTCAATGTAGCGGCAATCTCTATTAGTTTCAGGCCTTTTGCATATAATTCCATGGCCTGCTCCACCCGCCGATCTGGTGCTCTTGCCAAGCCTCACCACCTCTCATTCGTTTCGTTTTTGAATATAAAAAGGAGACAGTCTTTTGGACCGTCCCTTTTTGATTAATCATCGCATCCTAATATTTCACATATTTTCTTTCTTCGTTTTTTTGACTGCAAGTTCGAAATATTCATTCGTTCTGACGTATTTAAGCTTTCAAACTTCACTCCAAAAATTGATTGCATTACCTCATAAGAAATATTCAGAATATCTCTTAAATCTTTTTCAATATCTACTGCGTACTCGTTTTCGCCCCCAACAATACGACCTAAGGAAATAAGTTCTCGGCTATCGTCAATTTCTTTTGCATGCACATTGTTTGAATATTTCGCATAATATGTATACATTTTTTGAAATTCTGTTTTTACTTTTTCTGGTATGACATTATTTTTCTTTACATCATCTTTGATATGTCTATAGCTTGTTTGCACTATTTTTTCAATATCTTTTTCAAAATAGATCGCATATATAAATTTCAGAAATTGTTCAACAGAATATCTCATACATGCACATATTCCAATTTCTTCATTCAATGGCAAATATAGTAACACTTTATTTATACCGTCGCGAAATCTGCGGTAAAAAATAAGCTTTTCCTGGTCAACATATTCAATACTCATATCCATATATTTCAACATGATTCTTGAAATCAAATTGCTCTCACATATTAGCCTATACAATGTTTCTTCATTTTCCATCTGCCCTGAAAGCGGAAAATATTTGCTGATAAAATCCGCATACTCTCCCATCACTTATCCTTTCTGCCATACAATTCTAATACTTCTTTCATATAATTTTTCTTATTCTTTTTATTTTGAGTCTGTGTTTTTTCTTCTCCTGGTATGTCAGAAATTTTTTGATTGATAACAGCAATATATTTCAATAATTGTTGTTTTTCTGCTTTTTCAACAATTCTTAACATTTTAGCTAACATTGCAGTTCTACTTTTAGCCAAGTATGGTTTACATTCTATTCCCAACTCCTCCATAAAAATTTTCAAATCTACGTTAGCTCTGAATGCCTCTTTTGAAAGCATAAAACTTACTATTACAGAAAAACTTTCTAAACGGATTAATTCTTCATCCTTTAAATTATTAATATATCTTATTTTTTTCATCCAGATCTCTTTATTCATTATATTCCCCCACTTTATTCATAAATTCTTTGCATATCATGTCTAAATTTCTTCTCAGATTTTCATCTTGCCTGTCCAATATAAATGTTGACAGCTTAGATGTCACAATTTTATCTGCTTTTAAATATGAATTTTCAAAAAACGGCATATCTTTATCTTCATACGCTTCTTTGATTTGTTCAATATTGTTTTTTATACCGCTTCGTGGCCTTTTACTTATCTTTGTGAAGATAATTCCTAAATTGTCTAATGGATGATTTTGAAAGTTTAGCCTATAATTAGATTTCAAATTATGTATAACTTGTTCCAGTAAGTCAACGCCTAATAATGAATATGCATCTGGAGTTACAGGTATTAAATATAAATCACTGGCCAAGAGCGCAGCAATCGTATAAAAAGAATATGTCGGTGGACAATCTATTAAAATGTAATCATATTGCTCCTTTATCTTGTGTTCATCAAGAAAATTATATAATCTCTGTTCTGCTGCTCCACCCGTTGTTTCTCTTTCCATAAAAATTGTACGTAATTCCCCAGGGATAATATGCAGATTTTCCGAAAGTTCTAAAATAATTTCACTAAGCTGTGGCTCATCTAAACGTCCCTGTCCTGGAGAAAAAATTTTTTGGATTGATGGTAAGTGTGAATCATTCGTAATCAATTCATTTTTCAGAATATTATACCGTCCCAAAAAAGATTGTGTACAATTAGATTGCGGATCAATATCTATTATAAGTATTTTTTTATTATATTGCTCCGCTAAATAAAGCCCTATTTCCTTGCAAAGTGATGTTTTACATACACCACCTTTCATGTTCAAAAATGCTATCACATTTCTCATTTCACATCACCCCTTCTTGTATACCTTTTCTTACATCATACTACAAAACGTCCTGTATTTCTACAGGACGTTTCATAAAAAATATATGGGGGATGATTCTCCAATCAATGGAGAATTGGAACGGCAGGATTCGAACCTACGACCTCGTGCCGGCGTCTCTGCGCTCTTCCTAACTGAGCTACGTTCCAATAGGCGCAGGGTGTGCACGCCCAGCACCGTACATCATTTGGCTCTGCCAAGGTTGATGCCGACCTTATTCAGTGGCCAGGTTGTGATGCCTGGTCACTGATCAAAATACACCTGAGGAGTTTTTGCAAGAAAGTGTAGGAAATGTTGATCCCTTATCCATTCTCTGGCTCTTACAGCATACCACATGTATAGTATGACATTCTATGATATCTTGAAATTTCTTAATGCCTTTTTATGTATTCTCTGGGCATGCTCTTGACTATATCCCATTCTTTCCGCAATCTGCTCCCACCGCAGCCAATGAATATATCTCAATCTCAAGACTGTTTTTTCAGTCTCATTCTGCATCTGTTCAATTTCCCACGTAATCTTTCGCCGGATTCTGATTCTCAACTCCATCTGATCTTTCAGCTCCGTCAGCAGCTCATCAAGCTGTGCTGCATACTCTGAAAGATCCATGCAACTGCTCCCGTGCGGCATTCCATCCTGGATCAGCGCCGGAAACATTTTATTCATTCGCAGATCATCAATCTCTTCTCGAATTTCTCGTTCCGCAAGCTCTGCCGCATGGTATCTTCTCAGGTATTCTTTTTTCTTCTCGTTCTCCTCTTTGTGCTGATCCAGGATATACTTATGCAATGCATGATATTCCAATAAATGATCAAACTCTAATTCCTGAAGGTTTATCATAACAATATTTACCGCTTCCTCTAATGACTGCAGATAAGAGACAAACTCTTGCAGCAATACTGATTTACCGCTTCGTCTGATGCCGTAATTACTTTTATATCCGGTGTCCCATACAATTCAATCAATTCATTTAAATACTCTTTTCTTACAATAAGCTGCATGCAATCATCTCCTATTCCCACTTTTTAAATAATTTTTATTTTTC
>OGHK01000727.1_pt1 | contig 33198 bp, 28 predicted proteins | sample 1571411 | NCBI WGS metagenome assembly OGHK01 (sample SAMEA2582043, study PRJEB24529) | metagenome | biome: Human gut stool | place: China | collected 2011 | reverse complement strand
TGTGGCGCCTGCGGCACAAAGTGCTGTGTGAAAAATATGCTATCAAGCATATTTTCACACTAATCTCTCTTTTCCGCAGGCCTTTCAATGCCGGAGGATTCGCGGACTGAATTTATTCAGTCCTGCGATAAGGCAGATTGATGACACCTGCCTCATCAATCTGTCTTGTGAAAAATCTTAGATTTAAGGATTTTTCACACTTTCCTCACTTCTAAGCAGCCTGCTTCCGCTTTAGAAACAATCATAACATATTCCTGCCGTTATTGCCACTGCATAAGCCGATAAGTTTTTCCATCACATTTAACGGTAATCTGACCGCACTGCGCCGTTACCTTTGTCTGTATATCCATTTTTTTAAAACGCTGTATTACTTCCTCCGACGGATGGTGATAACGGTTATTGACCCCGCATGAAATCAGTGCCGCCTGTGGACGGATTTCCTCTAAAAATGCTTCACTGCTGGCACTTTTTGAGCCGTGGTGACCGGTCTTTAAAATCGTAACCGGCGATAATACACCTTTTTCCAGCAATTCATTTTCAACATTCATTCCTGCATCACCCGTCATCAGCATAGAAAATTCTCCATAGTCAATCCGGTAAACCGCTGAAATATCATTCACTGAATCCGTGTGGTATGATATTTCCGGGTGAAGACACTGCACCGTAACCTGACTGTTTCCGACAAAATCTCCGGTTTTGACATGCCACACCGGAATATTACAGTCTTGCGCAATCTTGATAAATTTAATGTAATTTGCATCATCACAATTTTTCAGTGCCTCCGGCAGCAGCACTGCCCCGACAGTAATTTCATCTCCCTGCATCAGTTCCATAATGCCGCTGATATGGTCTGTATCGGTGTGACTAACCAGTGCATAATCTATCCGCGCAACACCTTTGGATTTTAAAAACGGTACCAGTGTATTTTGTGCCAGATTTTTCTCATCACTGCTCCCGCCGTCAAATAGATACGTTTCACCTTCCGGTGTCATCATATAGATGCCGTCCCCCTGCCCCACGTCCAGCATGTCAATTTCAAAAGACGGCTTTTTCGGCAGCATGATAATCATGATAGCAACAACTAAAAATATTAGCTCGCACTTTTTTACAATCTTTGAATATTTCACTGTTTTTGTGTTCTCTGCTGATTTTTTTAATTCTGCAGCACATTCACCTTTTGTTGTTTTTTCAGATTCAATAGTTCTTGTATTTTTAGGTTCTGTATTTCCTGTGCTTTTTGTCATTCTATTAAAATGTGCAGCTCCTTCCCTCTTTTTGTGTGTTGCATTAAAAAGAAGTTTCTGCCAAAAATCCGACGGAAAATGCGATAATACGACAAACAGTGCCAAAACCAACAGATATACTACACACTGCCATAGCTTTGGCTTTCCTGCAACAATTCTTGCATACGGCAGTTTTCCAGCTGTTCCGCATAAAACTTCATAAAATTCTAAAATAAAATGGGCTGTTCCCAGTAAAAACACACCTGCCGGTTTACAAAAAAGTCCTGTAACGCCAGCACTCACACTGCATAACATGACAAGCGGCATCAACGGAATCACCAGAAGATTTAAAAATACACTATATAAAGGAAATTCATAATAACAATTCAAAATGACCGGCAGCGTTGCTGCCGTAACAGAAAAACTAGTTAAAAAAGAAGCTTTTACAGTATCCCTCAGTGTATCTATAAAACACCGTTTTTCTGCATGGTTACTCTGCGGACGATCCGGCAGAAAAACACGTTTCAACGCAGGCAGAACGACCGCAATTCCCATTATTGCACAAAAAGACAGCAAAAAGCCGCTGTTATACAACACATATGGATTATTCCAGATAAACATCACTGCTGCTGTACTTAACGCAGACAGCATATCATATGTTCTTCCTAGCACCTGTGCATACATCATCAAAAGACACATCACCAATGCCCGCAGTCCTGACAGCGCATTTCCTGTCATCAGAACATATCCGGTTATAAAAAGCGTTCCTGCCGCAAAAGAAAATACATATGACGTTCCTGCGCGGCGCAGCAGCCTGTATAATGCCATTCCCACAAGCGATATGTGCAGTCCGCTGATTGCCAGCAGATGTGCAATGCCGTTGCGCTGGTAAAGCTTTTTAATATCACCATCCAGACTGCTCTTGTCGCCAAGAACAATCGAGCTATACAAACCTGCCTTTTCTTTTGTGCCAATCTGTTCATAGACTTCTTTAATTTTCATGCGGAATTCTGATAACAAATAGCCTGCCGTCTGTCTTTTCCTGGTAAGCACCGTCACATCTTCGGCTGTCATTTTATAATGAATCCCGATAGATTTGTAATACATTCTGCTATCAAAACCGCCCTCATTGCGTGAAGTTTCAAAACACTTTAATGATCCGGACACTAAAAGCATATCACCGGGTGCAATCTCAACTGTTGACATCGTTTTTCCATCCCCCTGTACCCCGCCTTTATCAGAATATGTATTAACAATGGATACAAGAAGCTTTCCTGCTCTTTCTTCCGGATTTTCAGTTTTGTCGCTATTCTGTATGGATACCGTTGTATTTTTTAATATAATACAGTCATATCCATCTTTTTGTTCCACGGCACAGACCGTTCCTGTAACCGTACTTTTTTGTGCCTTTTGCTGTATAACGGAATCAAAGGATGCCGGTTTTGACCGGACAGAGATTATTCCATAAGAAATCAAAGAAAAAAGAAAGGACAGGCAGACAGTCCATTTCCTGCCTGTTCTCTTAACAATTACCAAAACTGCTGCCGTCATAACAAGCAGTCCCGGAAGTAGATATATTTTGCCTGCAGCAGTCATACACAGCGCAATATATACCGTGACAAGTGCCGCAAATACCATCGGTCTTTTAATAAAATCCCCTCCTGTTTTATGCATAATGCATTTATGAACTTACAATTGCTTCATTAAATGTAAACGAACTATCTAAGCTGATACTTTCACGGAATGTCTTACTGGAGTCCCCGTTAATCATAATTTTAACAGCATCCACACTATCCAGTTCACACAATGAATTCACAATAGAATACACCGGTATTTCATTGGACACGTTAACCATTTCCGTTAAAAATGTCGTGCTTAAATTGACATAACACACGCGGTTACTTACGGAAATATTGAGCAGTTTTAAATCCGTTGGCAGTGTTGCATATACCGACGTATCAGAAGGACCTTTAATCAGCCGTTCTACAACCATTTTTTCCAAGGATACGTTCTTGCTGTAAGCGACTGCAACCGATGTTTTTACCAGTTTATCCCCAAGCTTGTCTGCATAATACAAATTAAGATTCTTCCATTCAATATTTCCCATTGCTTCATTCGAGTCATCGACTAAATCTTCCATGGACAGCAGTCCGATCTGCGTTCCGTCAGGGTACTCCGCTACACTGCCATCCGCATAAAACTGCACATAAGAAACACCGTTAATCTGTGTGAGCATTTTTACAATTCCCGCATTTAAAAGCAGTTTAACAGAATTGTCACATCCGTTATATTCCCTGCTGAAATAAATATTCGCCGTGCTTTTGGACGAATCAAAAGTCACATGGTCTAAACGGACCTGCTCCGGCTTAATGACTTCACAGTCTTCTTTTTTCTGACGTGTATTCATCTGTTGCATCAATTCCCGCATCAGCACCAGCGTATCTGATGTTTCCGTTTTATATGTTTTTTCTACCAGTTTATTGGCCGAACTATTCATATAATAAACTTTATACACCTGGCTTTCCGATGTGTTTTTCTGACATCCGGTATACGCAAAACAACTGCTGACAGCCAGCAATAAAACCAGTATATATCCAACTATTTTTTTCACGAAAGCCGTCCCTCCTGTTCTGTATCGGACTGAACATAATTTAACGGAATTCTGACCGTAAATGTCGTTCCTACATCTTCTTCGCTGTGCATTTTTATCGTTCCGTGGTGCATAAGGATAATTTTCTTTACAATTGCAAGTCCCAGACCCGTTCCTCCGGTTTCTCTGGAACGTGCCTTATCCACACGGTAAAAGCGTTCAAATACCATATCCTGATTTTCCTTCGGGATACCAATTCCCGAATCCTCTACACGCACATAAAAATACTGATAATCGGCATTTAGGGCTACATGCACCCAGCCGTCTAAATTGTTGTACTTTATCGCATTTTCAACAAGATTGGATACAACCTGTGTAAACTTGACTTCGTCAATTTCTGCAACGACCGGGCGGAAGCTTTCAAACAGCAGTTCGATATTCTTTTTCTGTGCAATCGGCTTTAAACGCTTAAGTACAATCTCCATTAATTCATTCAGATTCACAGACGAAATATTCATCGCACCGGACGGCTTGTCCATCCGCACAAGCGAAAGCAGATCGTCAATAATTTTACTTTCGCGGTCAATTTCATTGACAATATCCTGCATAAACTCCTTATACAGTTCAATCGGCACATCTTCCTGCAAATTCAGGGAATCTGCCAGCACCTTAATCGATGTAATCGGCGTCTTTAATTCATGTGACACATTAGATACAAATTCCTGACGGCTCTCATCTAATACACTTGCCTTATCCATAATCAGATTAAAATTGCGGGCAAAATCCTGTAATTGTGTGTCACCTTTTATGCTGAGCCTTTTTTCTGTATGTCCGTTTGCAATTTCCTCGACCGTATGGAACTGCTTTCTTAATGTCTTTCCATACAGCTTGGATATAATATATGCTCCTGCCAACAGTATCGTTACCAATGCCGTTCGGATAATTCCGGTACGGTAACTAACCTCGCTTTGGAACTTATCAATCTCGGAAACATCAACACCCACAGAAAGTACCCCCATGAGTTCATTATTTTTATTGTACAGCGGCACAACAGCTTCTATTGTTCCGGTTGTTTTATCATATCCTGAAAAACTTTTTTTGGAATTATATGCGCTGATAACACGTGAATTAATAATAGTCTTTCCTGTTTCAAAAGAATAAGAATCCGACTGTATGACAAAGTTCGTATTAATAACACGGATACGCATGGTTTCAAATGCGGAGTAGCGCACCATCTGATTATACATACCGGCTTTTTCTGCCTCGGCAAGCGACTCATAATCCGCATACTCTCCGGCAACGACGGCTGCTTTCGTCTGCAGGTCTGCCTTTCTGTCCTTAATCATGGAGCTTCTGTAATAATATGGAATCATGACATCCACGAAATACAGTGGTGCTATTGAAAAGACTGCCAGTATCATAAACAACCACACCCTTGCACTTTTGAGTTTTCTAAAAACCGACCTTACAAGTTCCGGCAGGCTTTTTTTATGAAATTTTACAGTTTTTAACCGATCCGGTTTTAAATTCTTAAACATTGAAATAATATCCTACTCCCCACTTAGTATGAACATACTTTGGCTCACTCGGATTTTCTTCAATCTTTTCACGCAGACGGCGTACATGTACATCTACTGTCCGTGCATCCCCCGGATAGTCATAACCCCAGATCGTATTAAGAAGTGTTTCCCGGCTGTAAACTTTATTGGGATTTAACACCAGTAATTCCAGTAAATCAAATTCTTTTGCCGTAAGATACACTTCCTTATCATGGATAAATAAACTGCGGCTGTCACAGTCCATACGCATATCTCCCGTTTCAATCCGGCTGCTTGCTTCCGTTTTGGCTGATGCCTTTGAATTCCGGCGTAAAATTGCCTTAATCCGTGCCTTTACCTCTAAAATGTTAAAAGGCTTTGTAATATAGTCATCTGCACCGTATTCCAGACCGAGAATCTTGTCCATATCCTCACCCTTTGCAGTCAGCATAATAATCGGAACATCTGAAAATTCACGTATCTGCTGGCACACTTCCATACCATCCATTTTTGGCAGCATAATATCTAAAAGAATCATATCATATGAATTCTTTCTGGCACATTCCAGTGCTTCCTCTCCGTCATATGCACATTCTACCTGCATGCCATCCTGTTCCAGACTAAATTTTAATCCCTTTACAATCAGCTTTTCATCATCCACTACTAAAACTTTGTTTGCCATGTTTCTCCTCATCCCTCCGGCCTGCAGGTTTTCTCAAACACAAATCAACTCTTTGATTTTGTTAAACGCAGCATCTTTAATACCGGAAATTTTTTTAATATCTTCAATTTTTTGAAAAGACCCGTTTTCTTTTCTGTATTGTATAATATCCTCCGCTTTAGACGCTCCGATTCCCGGAAGTGTCATCAACGCCGTTTTATCTGCTGTATTAATATTCACTTTCCCCACACCTTGCACATCCTGTGCCGTATCTGCTTTTTCTGTTACTTCTCCCTGCTTGGGAATATAGAGTTTCTGCCCGTCCAACACGTTTTCTGCAAGATTTAATACCGTATCATCTGCTTCCGGCGTAAAACCGTCCGCCAGTTCAACAACTTCATAAATTCTTGTATGCTCCGGGACTTCATATACACCGGGATTTACAACCGCCCCACAGATATATACGTAACAAAGTGCTTTCTGTTCTTCCTGCCCGGTTACATTTTGTGTATTTTCTGTTTCTTCCTGTGTAACAGATTCTTCCGTATGCACAACCGCTGCCTTTGCTGCCCCGGTTTCAGATTGCTGTTTTACTGTATAAAACACCCCTGAAATTAAAATTACGGCTGCAATGGCAGCAGCTTTAATAACCTGTTCTTTTTTCATTGACCACATCTCCTTATACTTTATTTTTTACAAGTATAAAGCCCCCTTTGTGCTCATTTTTTATTTTACCGAAATCAATCGTAGATTACAAGCAGAAAATCACAAAACAAACGAAAGTACCAGAAACATTTTATTTAACAAAATGTTTACAGAAATTTCCCATTATAGTAAAATAAATTATTATTATGATTCGAGGAGGCGCATCTTGTCAAAGAAAATCAAGTCAGCAAAGGCTGACACTAAGAAAAGATTTCATTTTTCACTGCTGGATGATGAGAACGGTTCCATTCCAAGCGGTAATATTACCTTTGTAATGGCATTTCTGATTCCGGTTATTATTTTGGCTGCACTGTATTATGTGCGCGACATTTTCCCATTTGGTTCAAACTGCTATCTGCGTTCTGATATGTATCATCAGTATGCACCGTTTTTTTCGGAATTCTGGCATAAAATCCGAAGCGGCGAAAGCCTGACCTACTCATGGGATATCGGCATGGGAACGAATTTCACTTCCCTGTTTGCCTACTATCTTGCAAGTCCTGCCAACTGGCTGATTGCACTGTTTCCGCAGCGTTCCATGATTGAAATCATGAATGCAATGATTATTGTAAAGCTGGCAGCAGCTTCTGTGTCCTTTGCATATTATATTGCAAAGCATTTTCACACAAAAAGCTGTTCGATTGCATTATTCGGAACATTTTATGCACTCTCCGGCTTCGTTGCCGCATACAGCTGGAATATTATGTGGCTGGACTGCGTTATTTTAGTACCGCTGATTATGCTGGGACTGGAACGTCTGGTCAATGAAAATAAATGCCTGCTGTACTGTATCAGTCTCGGACTTTGCATTTTCACCAATTACTATATTGCAATCATGGTATGTATGGCGGTTGTATTGTATTTCATTGTTTTAATGGTTTCTTACAACGGCACACGCCATCCGCGCATTTATTTAAAGAAATTTATTCACTGGTGCGTATACTCCCTGCTTGCGGGCGGTCTGTCTGCCTGTCTGTTACTGCCGGAGCTGTATACATTCTCGTTATCCGCTTCCAGTGACGTGTCTTTCCCGAAAACGTTAAGCGTGTATTTTTCCATGCTTGAAATGCTTACCAGACAATTGATAAACATTCCGGTACATCTGGGACTGGACCACTATCCGAACATTTACTGCGGTGTCTTTATCTTTTTACTGATTCCGCTGTATGCCATGAATAAAAAGATTCGGCCAAGAGAACGTATCGGAAAATTCTGTATTTTACTGGTCTTTTTGCTGGCATTTAACATTAACATTTTTAATTTCATCTGGCACGGATTCCATTATCCGAACAGCCTGCCATGCCGTCAGTCCTTTATCTACGTTTTCTTTGTGCTGACGATGGCATTTGAAGCCTTTTACTATTTAAAAGAAACAACAGACAAACAGCTGGCAGCGGCTGTGTGGATTGCTGTCGGACTTTTATTTGTAATTGAGCAGATGTTTACGACAGACAGCACTTACGATGCAAAGAGCGTTTATATCAGCGGTGCATTTATCTTAGCTTACGCCTTGCTGATTCAGCTTCACCGCCGGACAAGCTTTAAAATTCCGGTTATTTTATTTGCAGCATTTGCCGTCAGCATCATTGAATGTACGATGAATATGGAATCGACAGGTCTTGGCACAACAAACCGGACCGCTTATCTGCTTGATTACGATGCCGTGGAAACGGTTACCGATACGATTGCCGCATCGGATTCCACCTTTTACCGCATGGACAAGGTAACGGGTGCGCGCTCCAAAAACGACGGGGCATGGCACAATTACCACTCTCTTGCAACATTTTCATCAACATCCAATGCAGGCATTTCCGATTTATTCGGTTATCTCGGATTTGAACATTCAACCAATGCGTATGGATATGAAGGTGCTACCATGGTAACGAATTCTTTGTTTTCCGTAAAATATGTTATCAGTAACCAGCACCTGGCAGAAAGCCGGCTATTACAGTATGTGACCGGAAGTGACGGTGAATTTATTTATAAAAATAATTATACACTGCCGCTGGGTTATCTCGTACCGGCGAATTTTGAAGATGAATGGACAAGCAGTTCGATGTATAACGGCATTGAAAGCCAGAACAGCCTGATTAAGGCTGCCACAGGCATTGCCAATGTCTTTACGCTGACTTACGAATATACATCGGAAACAGATGTTAATATTGAACCGATTAAAAACGGTCATATGTATCTTGCCGTATCCGGTACAAATGTCGATTCTGTCGGTGTTAAAGTCAACGGATCGGTCAATAACTACTCCGGATTAAAAAACGGCAATCATTTAATTGACATCGGCTATGTTACAACTGCCGATTCCATTGAAGTATACGGCGATACCCCAATGGGTCTTTCCGTTTATACGTTAGAAGAAGAACGTTTTATCAACGCCTATAACATTTTAAATAACGGCGGATTAAACATCACTTCACACTCTGATACGAAAATAAAAGGCACCGTAACGGCACAAAGCGACAGCACAATGCTGTTTTCAATTCCGTATGACGGCGGCTGGAGTGTTTATATAGACGGTAAAAAAGTGAATACTTATGCAGTAAAAGATGCCCTGCTTGCAGTTTCTGTTTCAGCCGGAGAACACACAATTGTACTAAAATATATGCCGGTAAATCTGATTAAGGGTTGCATAATTACACTTTTATGCATTATTATATTAGTTGCGGTACATTTATTCGGAAAATACCGGGTTAATGGAAAGATTGACACCACAAAACTTCCACCGCTGCTTCAGGAATATCTTTCTGAAACAGACACATTATTCATGCACCGCAAGACAAAAGTTATCATGACACAGTCCGACATTAATCAAATAAAACAAGATACTGCCACTCCGGTAGATATTGACACTTTAGATGATTTTGAAAATATGGATATTACGGACGATACCAAATAAGCATTACTTAAAAACTTACACAAAATTACAGCGCCAAAACGGCAGAATGGAGGACACTATGAAACTCTGGGGAGGACGATTCACAAAGGAAACAGACCAGCTTGTAAATAACTTTAACGCTTCTATTTCTTTTGACCAGAAATTTTACAGACAGGATATCCGCGGCAGTATTGCCCATGCAACAATGCTCGGAAAGCAGGGTATCATTTCAGAAGACGAAAGCAAAAAAATTGTTGACGGATTAAACGGAATCCTTTCCGATATTGAAAGCGGTAAGCTTGAAATTACAGACGAATATGAAGATATTCATACTTTTATGGAAGCAACTCTGATTGAGCGCATCGGTGACACCGGCAAAAAGCTGCACACCGGAAGAAGCCGTAACGACCAGGTTGCACTGGATATGCGCCTTTATACACGTGATGAGGTCTTAAACGTCAATCAGGAAGTCAAAGAACTCATGGAAGTGATTTTAAAAATCATGAAGGAAAATACCGAAACCTATATGCCGGGCTTTACACATTTACAAAAGGCACAGCCGGTTACGGTTGCACATCATTTCGGCGCTTATTTTGAAATGTTTAAGCGTGACAGAAGCCGTCTGCATGACATTTACGAAAGAATGAACTACTGCCCGCTCGGCGCAGGCGCACTTGCCGGAACGACTTATCCGCTTGACCGTGAACTGACTGCCAGCCTGCTTGATTTTTACGGTCCAACTTTAAACAGTATGGATTCTGTTTCTGACCGTGACTATCTGATTGAATTTTTAAATGCACTTTCTACGATTATGATGCATTTAAGCCGTTTTTCAGAAGAAATCTGTATCTGGAATTCCAATGAATATAAATTCATTGAGTTAGATGACGCATACAGCACCGGCAGTTCTATCATGCCGCAGAAGAAAAACCCGGATATTGCAGAACTCGTCCGTGGAAAGACTGGACGTGTCTACGGCGCATTAATGAGCCTGCTGACAACCATGAAAGGTATTCCGCTTGCTTACAATAAGGATATGCAGGAAGATAAGGAACTCTCCTTTGATGCGATTGATACGGTAAAGGGCTGTGTCAGCCTGTTTAAAGGCATGATTGCCACAATGCGTTTTAATCCGAAGCGCATGGAAGACAGCGCAAAGCACGGTTTTACCAATGCAACAGATGCTGCTGACTACCTTGTAAAAAAAGGTGTTCCGTTCCGCGATGCCCACGGCATTGTCGGTCAGCTTGTATTAACCTGTATCGAAAAGGGAATCGCATTAGATGACCTTACATTAGACGAATACAAAGCAATCAGTCCTGTATTTGAACAGGATATTTACGATGCCATCAGCTTAAAGACCTGCGTTGAAAAACGTCTGACCCTCGGCGCCCCGGGACCTGATGTCATGAAGCAGGTTATTGAAAAATATGAAGAATATTTGTTAAATGACTAAATCAGATAAATATCTCCGTTTTATGGTGATAATATCCGTCAAAAAGAGTCCGCAAAAATCAGGCAGAATGCCTGATTACGCGGACTCTAATACTATATATCATATTTCATACTTTCCATTCCCGACACACCATTACTCCTGACCTCTCCTCCGTACAACCTCAGCCACCCACTACACAGAAAAAATAATCTGCTGTACCGAAGTCAAGTAACACGTTGAGGTACAGCAGATTATTTTTTCAGACTCGTATTTTCGTTCCTTTCGTATCCCTATGCGCCATTTTTAATCGGGCAACGTCTACGTTTTTACCACGGTATTCTATCGTGAGTTCATCTCCCTGTGTAAGCAGATACACATCTTCGACCGTATCTTTTCCGGTCAGTTTGATTGCGCGCACACCGACCGCACCCTTCTTCTTTTCAGGCACATCTGAAAGCGGGAAGCGTAAAAAGTATCCGTCCGCTGTCTGCACGATAACATGCTGACTGCTCACAATCATTTCTTCTTCTTTGACTTCCCCGTCCAGTGAAAATCTTGAGAAAACTTCTTTTACCGCATCGGTCACATAGATGCCGACCAGTAAATCGTCTTCCTGTAATTTGGTCGCGGCTACGGTACGTTTACTGACTTCAAATTCTGAGGTATCCACCAGCTTTGCCATACCCAGTTTTGTCATAAACAGCATTTTTTTACCCTTTAACTGTTCAAACGGTGTCAGATAAAGGATATTTTCACCACTGCTGTCATAGTTGCCCAGATTGTCAATCGGCGTTCCCTTGTCACGGAATCTCGTAAACGGAATATCCAGCACCTTAATCTGATGCAGACTGCCGTTGTCCGTGAAAATGCAGATTTTATCGGTATTCATGCAAGAGAATACATAGCGGTTCTCATTATGTACCGCCTCCTTATTTCTTTCATACGCCGACATATCAATGGTCTTTGCATAGCCGAAGCGGTCCATAATAAACATCACTTCCTGCTCCTGCACCTTTTTCTCCTCTAATACAACCGCCTTGGCATCTTCAATCTGCGTTTTTCTCGGCAGTGCGTATTCTTTCTTGATTTTGAGTAAATCTGCCTTGATGACCTTTGCCATTTCTTTTTTACTGCCTAAAATGCGCTCGTATTTTGCAATTTTTTCCAGACATTCTTCATATTCCTTCTGCAATGCAAGAATTTCAAGTCCAATCAGCTTGTACAGGCGCATTTCTAAAATTGCCTGTGCCTGACGTTCCGTGAAATTCAACCCTGCCGCCTGCTTTTTTGAAGCTTCGGATTTAAACTGAATGCCCTCGGTATTGCCGTTTACAAGACAGTCCTTTGCCATTTTTAAATTCTTACTGCCGCGCAGGATTTCAATAATTAAATCAATAATATCGCAGGCTTTGATTAACCCCTCTTTGATTTCCTTATTGTCAAGTTCCTTATTTAAAAGGGTCGTATATTTACGGGTTGCAATCTCATACTGGAAATCAATATGGTGTTTGATAATCTGCTTCAAGCCCAGTGTTTCCGGTCTTCCGTCAACAATCGCAAGCATATTGACACCAAACGTATCTTCAAGCTTTGTCTTTTTATATAATACATTTTTTAAATATTCCACATCCGCATTTTTCTTTAATTCAAGCACAATGCGAATACCTTCTTTGGAAGAAGCATTGGAAATATCTACGACATCTGTAATTTTCTTTGTTTCAATCAAGTCTACCACATCGGAAATAAATTTTCCGATATTCGCACCGATCATGGTGTATGGAATCTCTGTAATAACCAGCTTGTCACGCTCCGAGCGTTTTGCCGCCGGTTCAAATTCGACCTTGCCGCGCAGCTTGATTTTACCGTTTCCGGTTTCGTAAATCTGTTCCAGCTCACTTTTATTGATGACGATACCGCCGGTCGGAAAATCCGGACCGATACAATACTGCATAAGTTCTTTGGTCGTAATCTCCTCATTGTCCATATACGCACAGACCGCGTCAACGACTTCGCCGAGGTTGTGTGTCGGGATATTGGTTGTCATGCCGACTGCAATACCGTCCGCACCGTTTACTAAAAGATTCGGCACTCTGACCGGAAGCACTGCCGGTTCCTTTTCCGTTTCATCAAAGTTCGGTACAAAATCAACGACATTTTTATCCAAATCCGCAAGGTAGACGTCCTGCGTAAATTTCTTTAACTTGGCCTCCGTATATCGCATGGCGGCGGCACCGTCCCCTTCGATTGAACCGAAGTTGCCGTGTCCGTCCACCAGTGCCATGCCCTTTTTAAAGTCCTGCGACAATACGACCAGCGTTTCATAAATGGAACTGTCGCCGTGCGGGTGATACTTACCCATTGTGTCACCGACAATACGTGCCGACTTTCTGTGTGGTTTATCATAATTTAAGCCCAACTGATCCATTGCATACAAAACACGCCGCTGTACCGGCTTTAATCCGTCTCTGGCATCAGGAAGCGCTCTGGCTGTGATGACACTCATGGAATAGTCGATATAGGACTTCTGCATGACCTCGGAATACTCGGTCTTTACTATCTGCTCTGCCATTTTATTCTCCTCTTGATTTTTCAGTTCTTATTATCTCTGCATTTGAAAATCAGTTTTTATTATCTTTTCATTTCAAAAAACAATGAACTGAATTTATTAAATTCTGCTGATTATATTTATTAAATCATATTATTTTATTTGCTATACCAGAAATGCTCTACGCATCAATTTCCGCCTCGTCTGCATGTGCATAGATAAACTGCTTACGCGGCGGTACTTCACTGCCCATTAACATCGAAGTTACCTCTGTTGCCAGTCTGGCATCTTCGATTTCAACCTGTTTTAAAATACGCGTTTCAGGATTCAGCGTAGTTTCCCAAAGCTGTTCCGGATCCATTTCTCCCAGTCCTTTGTAACGCTGTAATGAAAATGAGCCGCTTGGATGCTTCTTTCTGTACTTTTCAAGTGCCTTGTCATCATACAGGTATTCGACTGTTCCCGCCTTTGCGCCTTTTTCCTTTTTCTTTAACTCGGCACGGTAAAGCGGCGGCGTTGCAAGGTATACGTGTCCCTGCTGAATCAGCTCCGGCATAAAGCGGTAGAAAAATGTCAACAGCAGTGTATCAATATGTGCACCGTCCACATCGGCATCGGTCATTAAAATAATTTTATGATAACGCAGTTTGCTGATATCAAAGTCGTTGCCATAGCCTTCGAGAAAGCCACAGCCGAAAGAATTAATCATCGTCTTGATTTCCGCATTTGCAAGCACCTTATCAATACTGGCTTTTTCTACATTTAAAATCTTACCGCGGATTGGCAGAATCGCCTGTGTCCGTCTGTTTCGTGCCGTCTTTGCAGAACCGCCGGCAGAATCTCCTTCGACAATAAAGACTTCACATTCCTCCGCATTACGGCTTTCACAGTTGGCAAGCTTGCCGTTACTGTCAATTGAAAACTTCGGTTTGGACAGCATATTGGTCTTTGCCTTTTCCTCGGCACGTCTGATTTTTGCAGACTTTTCCGCGCAGGCAAGCACGGCTTTTAAATCGTCTAAATGCTTGTCAAAATAAAGCTGGATTTCATCATTTGTCACGGAACTTACCACTGTTCCCGCATCCGGGTTGTCCAGCTTAGTCTTTGTCTGACCTTCAAAACGGGGTGCCGGGTGCTTTACTGCAACGATTGCCGTCATGCCGTTACGCACATCGACACCTGTAAAATTCTGGTCTTTTTCCTTTAAAATACCAAGCTCCCTCGCATACTGGTTCATGACCATGGTAAATTTCGTCTTAAAACCGGTGATGTGCGTTCCACCCTCCTGTGTATAAATGTTGTTGCAGAAGCCTAAAATATTTTCTTCAAATTCATTGACATACTGGAATGCAACTTCCACTTCAATGCCGTCTTCGCTCTTTTTATAATACACAATATCCTGCACCGGCTCTTTGCCTGTATTTAAGTCCTTTACATATGCCTTAATGCCGTCCGGCTCATGATATGTTGCTTCTGCTGCCGGTTCAATGCGGTTATCCGTAAAATGAATCGTCAGTCCGGGGTTCAAATAAGCCGTCTCATGCAGACGGCTTTGAATAGAATCGGCTTTAAAACGTGTTTTTTCAAAAATTTCTTTATCCGGCAGGAAAGTAACTGTCGTTCCGGTATCGCTCTTTCGGCAGGTACCGGTCTTTTCAAGCGGATACATCGCTTTACCGCGCTCATAACGCTGACGATATATGCCGCCATCTACGTGAATTTCAACCTCCAGCCATTCTGAAAGTGCATTGACAACAGATGCACCTACACCGTGAAGTCCACCTGAAATCTTATATCCACCGTCACCGAACTTGCCACCCGCATGCAGAACCGTAAAGACAACCTCCACTGCCGGGATTCCTGCCTTTGGGTGAATCCCAATAGGAATTCCTCGTCCATTATCCTTAATTGTTGCCGTACCGTCCTTATTTAATGATACGTCAATCTGCGTACAATATCCTGCCAGATGTTCATCGACCGCATTATCCGCAATTTCATAGATTAAATGATTCAGCCCCTTTGTTCCGACACTTCCGATATACATGCCGGGACGTTTGCGGACTGCTTCCAGCCCCTCCAAAATGGAAATACTGGACGCATCATATTTCTTTTCTGCCATGATTTTCTCCATTCTTTTTCTTATTTCTATTTTATATTTTTTATCTTTTAAATATCTTTGCTGTCAGAATCACATTACAAATATGTAATTTATTTTACCAGCTCATTAAAAACTGTTTCAAAGCTTACCGACAGTTCTGTGGCATTGGCGGTCTTCTTGCTGTTCCAGACCTTCTTATTCATTTCCACATACTTAGAAGCTTCATAGCTTTCAAAGACACTGTTAAAATATTCCAGCTTCTTTTCATCCATCAGCGCCGTTTTATTAGCTTCCGTTTTGGACTTTTCATTGTCACTGGTACAGCGGATAATGTAATATTTTCCGCCTGCTTCAACAATACTGCTGGTTTCGCCTGTCTTTAAATTAAAGGCTGCCGTTTCAAATGCCTGTTCCATTTCACCGCGCTTGCATTCTGTTTCGGATTCTTCTTCCCCGCCAAAATCCTTTGCTACGGAATAGAACGACTCTCCGTTATCCAAACGCTCTTTTGCGGAAGAAATGTCCGACTTGGAACCCGCACAGATGTACTGTATTGTAATCACTCTTGCATCATCGGAGCTGACTTCCGTATTAATCTGCGAAGTCACATCGTCATATAATGTATCTGCAATTGCAAACTCCGTAAACATTTTTTCAATCTGATCTTTTGTAACATTTAAAGCAGAAACCTGCTCCTGTGTCAGTGCATTAAAAAATGTATCTGCCGCACTGCTTACAGCATCTTTCTGGGTACGCGACAGCACCACACCCTTTTCTTTTGCCATGAGATTCATACATTTTACGCGGATTAACTTGGAGCGCACCTGGTCCTTTACATAGTCATCCATGTTGACACCTTCCATGCTCTGACTCCACACACCGCTTCCGAAAACATTTTCATATTCCTTTTTTGCATCGGAAAGCAGAATATCTGCCTCCCATGTGTAGGCTTTTGAATTGCCTGCTTTTAATACGACATCATCTTTTAAACCTGTCGAAATGTATAAAAATGTTCCGTTAAAAAATTTTATATATCCTGCAATCAGCGCCACTGCCACTGCAAATATAACCAGTCCGATAATTCGTTTTTTTCCTCTTTTCACCACAATCCTCCTGCTGTTCCGGCTTTTCACCGATTTTTTCAGTCCCCGGAACGAAAATATTTCATGTTATTATAACATTAATTTTCATTTTAGAAAAGCTATTTTGGGTTGATTTTCTTTGTTTTAAGTTTGCTTCTTGTAAAATGTTCTGCTATAATATTTTTAATTAAATGCTGTTTGGATTCAACAATTCCATACAGGCTGTTACGCAGAACAATATAATAAATATAGAAAAGGAATATATGCTTATGAACGGTAAAATGAACATGTCTATTTCGCAGATTTTTCAAAAAGACGGCAAACCGACAGCTTTCGTACTGTTTAGCGAAGGCAGAAAAAGTGCCGAGGGTAAAATTCCGGACTGCACGATTATTTCTAATGACGGTTTTTCCGAAAAGGAAGTCAAAGCACTGGAACTGTATCTGAAAATGCAGCAGGAGTCTATTTTAAAGACTGCAAAAGAAGTGAATATTATGAAGGCGTTTATGCAGAATTAAAGGCAAAAGTTAAACCAGTCCGCTGATTCTTTTTATTGTGATTAAATCGGCGGATTCCGACAGCATCAGCTATCTGATTTGATGTATAGCCTATCTTATGCATATTCAAAACAATCCTTGCAACTGCCTTATCCTCAATTCCCTGACTCAGATTACACATAATGCTCCAATCAAACGATGTAATTCATATTTCTCATCATGTTTTGGAAGTTCATTTGTAATACCGATTAACACAATATTCAGCAAATCAAGAAAGCCTGCTTTTTAACCTCCACTCTTGACAAAGAGCCTTTTTATTGTCAATACAAAAACACCCCAGTAATATATAAGCCCAACCGCCTGATATATTCCCGGGGTATCATCTATTCTGTCAATTACCTTACATCACTGCCTGAATATCCTCTGCAATCTGCTCCGGTGTCAGATGATTTGCCTTTAAGACATCTTCGACATTATATCTGTCTAAAAATTCCTTCTTTAATCCGAAGTTTAAGGTCTTGATATCCGAAGCACCGTAAAAACGTGCGATTTTTTCACCGAAACCACCGTCTAACACGCCGTCTTCAAGTGTCACAACCATGCTGTGTTCTGATTTCAGATTTTCTAACAGTTCACTATCTAAGCCTGTGATAAATCTCGGATTAATCAGTGTCGCATGGATACCGGATTTCTTTAAAAGTTCTGCTGTTTCCTCGCCTAATGTATAGAAATCACCCAATGCAAGAATTGCCACTTTACTGCCTTTTTCTGTAACTTCATAGCGGTTTAATGTGCTGTAATCTGCATCAACCGGTCTTCCGGAAGTTGCCACACCTGTTGCAGGTACACGGATTGCTACCGGGTGGTCTTTCTGCTCTACTGCCCAGTCAAGCATTGAGAAGTATTCTTCCTTGCAGGTTGGCGCAAGATATACCAGATTCGGAATATTTGCAATCATCGGAATATCGAAAAATCCGATATGGGTAATATCGTTCATTCCGTATACGGAAGCACAAAATGTCAGAATTGTTGCAGGACTGTTATTGACACATAAATCCTGTGATAACTGGTCATAACATCTCTGTAAAAATGTGCTGTACACACCGTAAACCGGCTTTGCACCGCCCGTTGCCAGTCCGGATGCAAGTGCAACCGCATGTTCCTCCGCGATACCTACATCCACAAACTGTCTTCCCGCCTGCTCTCTCTTATCCTTTGTAAAACCAAAAACCGTCGGTGTTGCGGAAGTAATTGCTACAACAGAAGCGTCTTCTTTCATTTTCTGTAACAGATAATCTGCGGTCAATGTACCGTAATCTTCTCCACCGTCATAATTTCCTTTTGTTTTGCCGGTTTCAATATCAAATGGCATATGCCAGTGCCAGCTTTCCTTGTTTTCTTCTGCCAATGTATATCCCTTACCCTTTAATGTGTGGATATGCACTGCAACCGGCGCCTTAGAATCCTTGACCCTTTTAAATGCGTCAATAAGCTGTGTCAAATCATTGCCGTCTTCCACAAAAACATAATTTAAGCCCATTGCCTTAAAAATGTTGCATTCTGCCTGCCCTTTTGTATCACGTAACAACTTTAAATTTTCATATAAACCGCCGTGGTTTTCTGCGATAGACATTTCATTATCATTGACAACCACAATCAGATTGCCGTTTAATTCCTTTGCAAAATCCAGTCCTTCCAGTGCTTCGCCACCGCTTAAAGAACCGTCACCGATGACTGCAATAACATTATAATTTTCATCTGTCAGATCTCTCGCCTTTGCAAGACCGCAGGCAAGACTGACTGAAGTTGACGTATGTCCGATGCAGAAAAAGTCGTGTGCACTCTCGGACGGCTCAGAATATCCCGATACATCATCATATTTTGCTTCCTCTAAAAATGCAGCTGCACGTCCTGTCAGCATTTTATGGCAGTAACTCTGATGTGAAACGTCAAATACCATTTTATCCTTTGGCGAATCAAACACATAGTGCATGGCAATTGTGGCTTCAACCATACCAAGGTTCGGACCGACATGTCCGCCGTGGACACTTAACTTCTGAATCAGTGCCTGGCGCATTTCGCCTGCAAGCACCTTTAACTGTTCTACATCTAATTTTTTTACATCTTCAGGTGACTGAATCTTTTCCAAATACATAAATTCCTCCATTCCACAGCCATAGTAATGCTGCGTAGTCATTTTTTGTTATTTATAGCATACAACTTAAAGTTCACTTAAAGTCAAGTCTTCTTTAATTTTTTTATTGTTTTTATAAATCCTTAATATTTTACGCACCTGTGCTTGCACATTTTTCACGCTTCTGTTATGATAATAATCTGTTTGTAAACTGTCTTTGGGCAGTATCAGCATTCAACAACAATAATTTGATTCAATAATGGAGGTTTTATGGAAAAGAAACATAGAGGAAGCTTTACCGGCGGGCTTGGATTCGTACTTGCCGCCGCAGGAAGTGCTGTCGGACTCGGAAATCTGTGGCGGTTCCCTTATCTGGCTGCACAGTACGGCGGCGGCATTTTTATCTTAGTTTATATTATATTGGCACTGACGTTTGGATTTGCACTCATGACCACCGAAATTGCAATCGGACGGAAAACCAAATTAAGTCCTACAAGAGCCTATGCAAAAGTGCATGAAAAATTCGGCTTTATCGGGCCGATTGCTTTTATCATTCCGGTTATTATCCTGCCGTATTACTGCGTAATCGGCGGCTGGGTAACAAAATACATGGCTGTATTTATCTCCGGACAAAATGAAGCCGCCGCAGAAACTTCGTTTTTTTCAAACTTTATCAGTCAGGAATACGCACCACTCATTTTCTTTTTTATTTTCCTTGCACTGACCGCATTGATTGTCGTGTGTGGAGTTGAAAAAGGAATCGAAAATGTCAGCCGTGTTTTAATGCCGGTTTTAATCATTCTTGCAGTTGTTATCTGCATTTACGTTGTATTACTGCCGGGTTCTGCCGCCGGATTAAAATATTACCTGTTACCGGATTTTTCAAAGTTTTCATTGAAAACCGTCTGTGCCGCAATGGGGCAGATGTTTTATTCCATGAGCCTTGCAATGGGCATTATGATTACGTATGGTTCTTACACACGTGACGATGTCAGCATGGTAAAATCTGTCAATCAGATTGAAATTTTTGATACGGTTATTGCCCTGCTTGCCGGACTGATGGTTGTTCCTGCCGTATACATTTTCAGCGGAGAAGCCGGAATGTCACAGGGTGGCGCCGGACTGATGTTTATTACACTGCCGAAGGTCTTTTCACAAATGGCAGGGGGACGTTTTATGGGTGCACTCTTTTTTACACTGGTATTGTTTGCCGCACTGACAAGTTCCGTATCTGTCATGGAAGCAATTGTTTCGATGATGATGGACCGCTTTGGGCTGAGCCGTATTAAATGCTGTATCGGTATTGTACTGTTTTCCATTCTGCTCGGTGTGCCATGCTCTTTAGGCAACGGTATATGGTCCGGATTTACAATCTTTGGCATGGATTTCCTGACTTTCTGTGATTTTATCAGTAACAGTATACTGCTGCCGGTTGTTGCATTTTTAACCTGCATTATGATTGGCTGGTTTGTCGGCGCCGATTACATTATTGCAGAAGCTACCAAAAACGGCGAAACCTTCAAGCGCAAAAATATTTACCGCATGATGATCCGCTATATCGCACCGGTACTGCTTTTAATTATTTTAGTTTTCTATACACTGGCGCAGTTCGGTGTCATTCAGTATTAATAATGAACAGAATAATAAGTCTGTAAAAATAAAGACTGTGTCTTAACGGCTTTTGATATGTCCCCGGAATCGGGAGTATATTGAACCGTTAAATTCACAGTCTTTTTATGATATCTCATATTTTTATACTCTGCTTGACAACAATATCTATACACACATTTTAGATTTTACAATTCATGATAATGCGGGCAGAAATCTTCATGATATCTGTCTTACATGCGGAAGCTATCACTTTGTATATAACTTTCAACCGCTTCTTTGTTCAACCGCTCCCCGATTACAATCAGTACATCCTGCCCCTCGGCTATCGGCTGTAAAGTGATTTTGCTATGTGTGGCATTTAATTCCAGCCACTTGTCAGCATTTTCTTTTAAGAAACCTTTTATTCTAAAAATATCCCCGCATTTTTCGTCTGCAAACATCTTTGCTGCTGCCGTTTTCAAATCCTGTTCCGACATCGTAATATTCATAAAGTAAAGCGATTCAAAACCGTTCTGCTCCGATAAATTCATTTTCTGATAATTTTCATAGACATATCCACACCGGGATAATTCCTGTAAATCTTTATCTGTAAGCTGCGGTGTTCCTTTTCTTAGAACATCTGTCGCAAATTTCCTTTTACACCCGATTTGTGCCATTGCACGGTTTAAATGTTCAATCGTCTGTTCTATCTGCGCTCCGTCTGCTTCGTCCGCATGGCTTAAAAGAATCCTTCCAGCATTGGCAGCCTCTGATGCCAGCAGATAATCCGCCTCCTGTGACAAATCATTTTCAAGTCCTGCATCAACGATGGTAATGACATTGCCAATCTCATACCAGTTGTCCAGCGGTTCTTCATGCAGTACATCAAAAAATTCATCCACATCATAGATACCGGACGGTTCAACAATCACTCTGTCATAGCCGCACATACCCATAGAAATCAGCTTCGTACGGAAACGCCGGATATGCGTTTCTTTATCACAGCCACCTGAAATCATTTCAAGTTCACACTGCTCACCCATTAAATCCTGCAACAGCATCATATCCACATTGACTGCGCCGTAATCATTTTCAAGAATTCCGATGTGAAGCCCCTGCGACATCAGGTACTGTGCGTATTTTTTGATAAATGTTGTCTTGCCTGAACCCAGAAATCCTGTAATCAAATCTATCTTTACCATAAATATTAATCCCCGTTTTCAAATAATCATAACCTAATCTATTATATGCCTTTCGTCACCGGTTATCAATGGGGAATCCTCAAAAACAAAGAAGCAGATACGGCTTTTTCATTTTACATTTTTCCTCCATATACCGGGAAGATACCACTTTCACCATAGCTTTCAATTTTCTTGAAATTTTTGAGTATCTTCATATCTTCATCACTAATTTCAAAATCCACCTGTGAATTAGATTTCATATGCTCTGGATTAGCTGTCTTTGGCAGTGAAACCCACCAATCTGGAAATTGGATATGCCGATTGCTTTAAGTATGCCTGCCTTGTAAGCATCTTCTAAGGCTCTCCATGCAGCCCGGTTGCCTTCCACATACCGGTCATCACTCTGATTGACCTTATCCCAAGGCTGCAGAGAATGAATAATCATCAAATCCAGATAATCCAGTCCCATGGTTTCCAGTGTTTTGTCAATGCCTGCCTTTGCTTCTTCATAGGTCTTATGCTCTGCGGCTACCTTACTTGCAACAAAAAGCTGTTCTCTTGCCACACCGCAGGTTCTGACACCTTCGCCAACACCGCGCTCAGAGGCATATTGTCAAGTGTGTATGTAAGATTTTATGAAATTGCTTCTATTTTCATCTGAATCCACTAAACTAAAAAATTAAATCTTCCGCCGATTTTATTCTCATCAGCTTTCTTTTCCTGAAGCTTTTCAAGATATTCTTTCTGACTGGCTGATGATTTTTCTAACTCTGCAAAGAATGTGGTAGTTCCGTCACTATTAAAAGAGATGCCAAATTTTGTAATTTTTGTATCAGTATCTGCATTGTCGTTAGTCTTACCGAATACTCTTTCAAATCCGAACTGGGCATTGATTTCATCTGACATACGCAAGGCTCCCTCAATGCTATGCATTTTTTCTGCATAATACTTCGAATCTGATTATTTACACCTTCAAATCGACATTGTTCTTTTTTGAAACTTCTTTGTACTTTTTAATTGAAAATACTTCTTTTTCTTCCTTTGTATCCTCCATCCAATATCTGCTTGTTGCTTTGCAAACTGCTCATCTAATTTTTTCATGTTACCAATTTCTTTTATGTACTCATCTTCTAAGTCTGAATCATTTGCCATTTTTGTTAAAAACTGAGGAGAAATTGCTACATTCGTGGTAGTTGATTTACCATATTTCATCCCCGGACTATAATTTGCTGATACAAAACTATAATTGTCAAATTTTTTAGAAAGATAGGAAAGTTCATCCGCTGCAGTTTTTCGGGTTGTCCCTGTCTTTACATCTTCTGTTTGCTCCACAACCTGCTTTTCTGTGGTTTCCTTAGCATTATTTTTCCGTATATTACCGGTATAAGCATTTGTGTAAATATTAGAGTAATTGTTTACACCTGTAACTGCCATACTAACATCTCCTTTCGTATTACAAAGCTTTCATTACCTTTTATTAGCATAATAATCCCAAATACCATTAAGCATTTTCCGATCACCATCTGATACATTCAGATTTAGCCTTAAATCTTTCCAATCACCCGAATACTGCTGCGATAATTTCTGGTTATCCGACTGGATGGCGGATAAAAATGCCTGATATGCCGAATTTTTGATCCCCCCCTTTTCTTTAGATTTTGCAGTATTTTCCTGGTTCTCACCTATGTTCTGTTCATTTGCTGTCTGTTCACTTCCTTTATGGTAAACTACCGATGGTGTAAAATCCTGTAATTCTGACCAGATTTCTGTGGAAGTTGCCATAAAATTACTGTGATTTTCATATGCCTGATTCAGCATATCCAGTTCTTTTTCTTTGGTTAATTCCTCAATTTTGCCCGATTCTGTCACATAATACTCCGGCTCATAATCTTGTTCCGCATATTTTTCTTCAATGCTGTTTTTCATTTTGTTATATGCTGTCGCCATTCTGTTTACATGATGTTCAAAGGAATCGGACTTTACACTCTCTGTATCTTCTTTGACAAATATATCCGTCACTTCCCTCTCAAAACGGTTCTGATAATCCATAGAGCTGACAGAAGATAAATACCTAAATCTCTCCTGCCCCGTTTTAGAAATAGATACTGTATCTGTATACTGTGTCATTTTCTTTTCTAAATCTGCTGGAAAATTTTGCTTCGTATTTTTCCTGCTGTTATGTTCGATTGCAGAATATGTAATATTTGTATTATTGTAAATCTTCATAGCTGTTTCCTTCCCAGATAAATACCATTAGACTCTAATATCAATCGGCACATACCTTTTAATTGTCTCTGTTTGTACCATTTCTGCTGCCTCTAAACTATCTGTAACAAGCTGCTCCTGCAAAACCTCGTCTGGAAGTTCTTCCATATTCTCCACAGTTTTTTCCGTCATCTGCTCTGTCATTTCTTCGGTTGTCTCCGAAAGTTCGTCCATGATTTCAGACATCATGCCCTTGTTTTCCTCTGTTCCAAGAGCTTCATCCACCATTTCTTCCTTTCGTTCTTCTTCTGTTTTAGGCTTATTCCTCTCAGCAGCTTCCGCAATCTTTTCGCCATGTTCTTCTGCCTCGTCCATGACATGAAACATCTGCGAATTATTATACTCCTGATTTGCTGCCGCAATTTCATTCTCATAATTATGAAACATTTCCAGCTTTTCAGAGATTTCTTCCAAAGTGTCAGCCTTTCGGTTTTTCAGATTTTCTTTTTGTGCTTCAAAAAAAGCCACCTTATTATCCCGTTCCTGCTGTCGCTGCAATTTTTCCTGTGTACTTTTCAACATATTAGAACTATTAAATCTATTTATCAATAAACCTCCACCGGATAAATTGACTGTAAAACTCATCTGGTTCCTCCTTCCCGACAAATTAATACAAAAGATTTTTCTTCTTGTCATTTAGGCTTAACATACTATACTTCCTTATCAATCTTACTTGACGTTAGAGAAGAATCTTTTTTCGAATATGTACCATTGTTTGTATAAGTCGCACTTGCCCGGTTTGCAGCATTTGATATACCAGCTGCTTTCTGGGCTGTTTTGCCTGCAAAGGAATTGTAACCTGTAAAAACCGTTTTCAATGAACTGATATCTGCTTTCTTCAATTCATCTTCATCCAGCTCCAGCTTATTCCCCTTTCCTATGGTAATACCTATTTTAGAAAGTAAATGACTGGTTTTGTCTGTCATGCCTGTCATCCATGAAGCATTTCTAAGGACATCTTTTGTATTGGATTCTCCTGCCTCCTTAACAACATCATTATAATCATCAATAAAAGATTTCACTTTTTTGGTAATTGCATCCCAGTCATAATCCTCTACCTCTGTTTCTTCCCCGGTCTTTTCATCCTTCTTTTTTATTTTCTTTTTTTCCCAGAGTGACGCATCGTTTAGTGCATCTGCTGATTTTTTCAGGGAATCCGCACTTGTTTTCATCAGTGTAAGCTTCTGTGAAGTATCGCCTTTCCCCGATAATTTTTCTGCATCCTGCTTTGCATAATATGCTTTCATAAGTTTTCCATAGCTTCCGTTTTTAATCGCAGCATAATCAGAAAGCATATTGGTGTTTCCTACGGATGAACTGTCGGAAGTTCCTCCAAATAATGCGGAATAATCTACATTGCTGTTATATTTACTTGTGTAATCACTAAAACTCTTAATCTCTGACATAATACCATTCTCCTTTACCAACTATAAACGAATATCAATCGGTGTATACACTGCCTGCTGTGTTGCATTCTGTGCATTTTCCAGAGTCGGTGTTTCTACTGTCACCTGTGTTTCCCCTTTGATATCCGTATTCTTTACGCTGTCTGTCTCCTCTGCCGCAGCCCCCGCAGATTCCTGTGTTTTCTCGGATTTATCAGTATTGTTCTTTGTTGCAGTGTCTTCTGTATTGCTGTTCTCCGCTTTTGCAGCTTCTTCTACTGATTTATTTGCATCTGCAAGTGTAGACATCTGTGCTGCTGTCGCAGACTGTGCCTTTGCCTGCAGCTCTGCCAGTTCTTCTTCCTTCTTCTCAGTATTTCCTTTTCCGGCATCCTGTTTGATTTCAGATTCAAGCACACTGGCACGTCCCTGTATCTGTGTTGCCATACTTCCCTGCACCTTTGCCTGTTTCATGGAAGAATCTGCGGAGATCATCGCCTGCATACTTGCCTGTGACAATCCGGTGTCTTTCTTTTTAGAAGTGTTACTTGTTCCAGCCACCATATCATCCATAGATGACGAATTTTTACTCTGCTGTTCCTTTCTCTGCTCGATCTGGTGCTGTCTTAACTGCTGATTGAGATTGTTAATCTCCTGCTGTATCTCCTGACGCTTTTTCATCTTATCCTCTAATGACATTTCTTCATTCGATGATAAATCCTGTAGCTTCTGCTGTGCATTTGCAATCTGATTCTGAATATTTTTACTTACAGAATCATTCCCCTGTGTCATTCCCATTGTTCCTGTCTGCGTATTTGTCCCACTAAATCCATTGATTCTCATTTTAATCCTCCTTGTTTTGCGAAGCAAAATCCGAACCCTTTGGTGAGGAGAGGATTTGGCCTCCTTGAGCTTAAATTCTGAAATCCGTTTCCTTAAAAATCTGTACAACATGATTTCTCTTTACTGATTCTTTCGGCATATCTTTCTTTACAATAAACAGCGATGTTGTGAACCGCCCTTTTTTTGTTGTGAAGCAAATAAAAAACACCTCGAAGGTGCTTTTTGTCCTTATTCTACCTGTAACATAATACTTAGAACCACTTCCTGATTCTCCTGCTCTAAAGATATATCTCCCATATACATCCTTGCAACCCTTCGGATATTATGCAGTCCAATTCCATGCTCCTTCCCGGATTTCGTTGTTTCCGGCAGATCACTGTCCTTATAATTTAACTCTCCCTCATATCTGTTCTTTATGGTTATCATAAAAATACTGTTTTTCCGAAAAGAAGAGAGACTGATATAAGGATTTTCTCCACTTACATTTTCCATGCAATTATCCAGTGCATTGTTTAAGATCACGCTTAAATCAAATGCATTTAATTTCGTATCCCCCGGATAATGAAAATCTGATATAAAACGAATCTGCTTTTCCTTTGCTTCTCTTAACTTTTCCATCAGAATCACATCAATGACAGGACTCCCCGTTTTTATCTCAGGAGATATTTCATTCCACTCCTTTTTCAAATGCTCCATATATTCTGCTGCATCATCCATATGATTCTCTGCCACAAGATGTTCCAGCATCTGTATATGATTCCCCATGTCATGACGCAGGCTGCGGATATCCTGATACAGCTTTTCCACTTCCCCGATATGCTTTTTCATGTCACTGACCTGATTTAATACCAGCTCCTGCCCTGTCTGTTCTTCCTGTGCCACCTTCCAGTTTTGAAACATCGTAGTCATAACAAGAATTGCTATGATAGAGATAAAATAATGCACGAAGCTTAAAGCTCCATAAAATCCATAGGTATCTGTCAGGCTCTTTCCTGTATCTTTTTCATAAATATTCAGATAATATTGCAGAATGCCATATCCTGTAACTCCCACAAGAGAAGGTATGATGAGCATTACCAGCTCTTTAACGTTCATTTCATCATTTTTGTATACATATGCTTTATTGATCAGACCGATTGCAACTGCAAGGAAAACGATACAAAGCACAATATCCAGAATTCTCGTTCCAGCATAAAGTCCATATTGCAGCCATTGTCTTCCGGCAATCGTATTCTAAAAACACCCAACCCTTTCTTTGAAGTCAGTTTGATAGCCGGAAGATTCTGGAACGCATGAATTTCATCTGCTTGATGCGCATGAGAAACCAGTTGGTCTCTTTCTACTCCCTCTTTATAAATAGCCCACTTTGACAAAAGACGGTCATATAATGCTCCATCCCTTTCTACATAGCGCTCTAACTCAATTTCAAAAGATGAATCTTCCAATTTTACCTTATAAGGAGCCTTCTTCACATCTATGATATCCAAATAAGGAGGAATCTCACCTAAAAAGAAGTTGCTTTCACCGGTATATTCACCAGTAACGCGAACGGAAGATTCCATTACTGAGACCTGGGAAATTTTACATGAATAGCTTTTCCCCAAATAAGCATTCAGATCTTGTTCGTGTTGAATATCTTCTTCATCAAAAGGAGATTCAGGTATCTCCTCTTTCTCTTCCTCGTGACAGGAAGAAACAATGAAAGGACAGCAGGACAGAAACAAAAGAATAATAAACGACTCAATATAAGCCTTTTTTATTAAAAAAAAATGACTTTTCAATAGCTCCATAAGTAAAACTGTAAAAGGGGTTTAGGTTTAATTGTACAAATATAAAGCTATTAATATGAACACATGCAAAAACCTACTTTTTTTTACAATTTTTATACACAGCGAAAAATATTACTACCGAAAAGCATCTTAACAGACAATCATTTATTTTCACAAATGAACACTAATCAATCAACAAAGCTTTCATTGGCTTTTTGTCTCCCGTATAATAGACGGAAATACAAAAAGCCTCCCAATCCGCATACCCTCCGAATCGCCAGACATAAGAATCGACCCAACAGGGAAACTCTTCGTATTTGAAAGAAACAACACCGTCTTCTGAGTGTAGATAAGTGGTCACTATATCCTGAAATTGCGCATGAGAACGTTTTGCGCATGGAATGACAAATGCCATATGCAAAACGATCGCACTTGCTGCCACAATTGATACACTTCTACACCAAACCGCATTAAATGAAGTCTGTTCACTGATCAGCTTGATTAAAATCACAACAGAAAACAGCTCTATTCCAAACAATTGCCGGACATTTCGAAATCCTATAACCAAGCTAAAAACAAGTTCAATTAAGATTATATAAAAATAAAGTTGATTATCATAGAAAAACTTTCTCAAGGTATGATTATTGTTGTTTCTCTTTTCACGAAAAAAAGTATATACCAGCAAAAACAGAAGAACATAAAATGCCCGAAGCTCACCGATTATCAATAAGAAGGTTTCCCAGATGGAAGGATGATCAAACGACGCGCGCCCGCGGGCAGCAGGCGATAAACACAACAACAAGGTCCCAAGCCAAAAGCCAGCAACCAAAGCTATTTCAGGTGATTTAGGCTTCCTCTTATTATATTGTACACAATAAATAATAAACAAAGCCCCGGAAATGCCAATAACCAAAGATTCATGTGTCCAACCAGAAATGACGCCCAGCAAAAAAAGAAGAAAAGCAACTCCCCAATTCACCTTTTCCATTTGCCGCACTTTAGTATAAACAAGCAGAAAAGCCAAGCAAAGAACGGCGCTCCAAGTATAATTGAGGGCACCACTCATCAGCAAAAAAAGATCAACCGGGCAAGGCAGTAAGAACCATATAAAGAAAACTGCAGCAACCCAGTAACCGAATTTTGTCAGATTTCTTTTTCCGGAAATCCATATAACCAACATATTAAGTAACAGAAAAGCGAATACATTGATTAAATTAAAACAATTCTCCCCCCAAAGTCCGGCAAACGACTGCTCCAGAATATGAGGAATGGTACGGCCATTCACATAAAAATAGTGATTATATTGCGAAAAAATAACATCGGTAAATGATGATATCTTCTGCTCAAATCCTATCGATGCGCCTTCAAAGAAAGACTTAGCTGCCACAGGAGTCAAATAGAATGAATAAAGATAATCATCTCCACATATCGGAGTGTACATATTCATCAGGTAAAATAAACTTCCTATTATCAACAGAAATGCGCCAATACCGATCCGAACCGTTTTTTTACTCATAATCTTAGTTATTGTTTCACACCATTATATTCTCTTGCAATGTAGGTAGGACGATTCTTTGTTTCATTGAAAATACGTCCTATATATTCCCCTATGACTCCCAAGGACAGCAACTGTATCCCACCTAAAAAAAGAATCACGACCATCAGAGTAGGGAAACCTTGTACTACTTCGCCCCATATCAATGTTTTAAACATGATGAAGCACATATATATGAAAGCAACCAGGGAAACTATAATTCCAGCAAAAGTAGAAATGCGTAAAGGAGCTACAGTAAAGGAAGTCACCCCTTCCACAGCCAGACCCAGAAGGCTGAAAAAGTTAAACGAAGATGTACCGGCAACACGATCTTCCTGCTCGAACTTGATCTCTTTCTTACGAAATCCAATCCAACAATACATACCTTTAGTATATCTTTGGCTCTCACGCAGCTGTTTTAAAGCGTTTATACAACAACGATCTAACAGTCTGAAATCACCGACATTCGGGAGAATCTCCACACGGGTCGTTTTCTGCAATAACTTATAGAATAACAAGGACAGATATTTACGCATCAAACTCTCCTTGCCTCTGGTTATTCGCTTTGCGTATACATCATCATACCCTTCTTCCCAATATTTCAACATTTCAGGGATTAAGTGAGGAGGATGTTGCAAGTCAGCATCCATAATCACCAGACAATCGCCCGTAGCATAATCGAAACCAGCTAACATTGCTACTTCTTTTCCAAAATTGCGCGACAGGTCGACAAAATTAATTCTCTCATCTTGTGATCTCAAAAATTTAATAACTTCCAATGTTTTATCATGGCTGCCATCATTAACAAACAAAATCTCCCACTCATATTCTGCATAAGAATCCATCATTTCTTTTAGCTTCGAATAGAGCTCCGGAAGAGAGAGTTCCTCGTTGTATGCAGGTATTAAAACACTAACTTTACTCATATTTTTTTAGATTTTAGAACAAAACGAACAAGAAGGAAATTAACCGGTACTACTAATGCAAACACAGGAAGAGGTGCCCATCTCTCCGGGACTCCGATCCATATAAATAATGACAATAGCCCGATATGCAACAAATAATTGACAAAATGGCTGATTCCAAATCCTATTCCTTTTCTAACAGTAGGCTTAGTGTTAAAAGTGAACACATTAGACAAGTAAAAATTCAGAATAAAGCTAATAGCATAACCAATAGTATATGCAATAGCTGGTAACATCAATACACATAAAAAGAAATAAATACCATAATGAGTAGCAGTTGCCAGAACACCAACCAATATGAAACGAACAAACTCTCTACGCTTATTAAAAACAGACATCATCCAATACTCTTTTATTGATTTTGATCCAACTACCTACAGGAGATTTATAAAACGGTACAATATTATAAATAATATGTAAGACCAGCAAAGAAAAGTATAACTAAATATACAAAAATAAATAATGTTACTTCTCCATTAGATTAAATCATAGAATGATATCTAAGGTGCAATTTCTCTACTCATCTTCATGAGTTACCACCACACATCACTTTATACATTCAAGAAAAAAGCTCCCTTATTTTGATCACAACATCCATATTCTGCGAATCAAATTTTCGAGCAAACAAATGCTCTGTTTCTAATAAATATTGCAAATCCTCCATTTTCCAAACATAAGGATTCCCCCGTTCCCAATCAATTGCACGAAGTCCGGCATTCAACTGCTCACTACCAGGATAAATATGACTCCGCCTTTCTGAGTTCCACAATATAGATTGAAGGAATATTTCGTCACCACAGCAAACATTTTTAAAACGCCTTAAAATAAAAGACTTTTGGGCTAATATAATTGTTAGCAACTCATGCGTAATACTAACCCAATTGGAACCCTTTTTAAATTCAATTTCTTTAGGTCGGTTATAATGGAAGAAATCCTGCAACTTTAAAAAATTTATTCGAAGAGATTGTACTTGCTTTTTAAAAATACGAGGTGGAATTTTATAATAACGACAGAACAAATGATATTTAAAAACCTTTCTTTCAAGATCTTTTAAATTAGCCTCACCACAAGAGTAAGGCACAAACTCATACCCCTTATTTTTCTCGAAGAAACGATGAATATAGTCCTGTGACTTTATCGGTAAATCTACCCCTGACAACAAATGATAATAATCATAAGGGCCTTTCATACTGGCTGTCTCAAGTAACAACAGTTCAGCCTTTACCACACTAATATCACCCCATCTAACATCAAGACGTTGCTCAAGTACAAAAAGACGAGCTTTTGCAAGCCGAAATAAATCTTGCTCTAAAGGTCCGAGCACGACTTTCTTATCAATATGCAGATATATATCATTCCTCCCATCATCAAGCATAGAAAGTAGTATCTTCAATATTTGAAATTCATTATGGGCCAGAATTAAAAAAGCATGTCTCATTACCTTTGCATCATTAAATAAGTTCATTATCATGCAAAGATACAACAGATAGAATTCCAATACAACAATAGTTAGATAAATTCCAAACATATATTTTGATAAGTATTGGAATCTATCTATCTTTGTGAAATTTAAGTCTTAAATCATTAAATTGGAGTTGACACCCGGTTCTTAATGGAGACAAAGACAATAACGTCATTAACCTAAACAACTATTATATAGACCAATAATATCCATAATTACAATGATAGACAAACCTATATATGTGACTTCCCCCCTACTGCCTTCTTTGGAAGATTTTACTTTCTTATTAAAAGAAATATGGGAAAGCAAAATGCTGACAAATAATGGCAACTTCCACCAAAAGCTAGAAGAGGAATTAGCTAAGTATCTTAAAGTTCCCTATCTCAGTTTGTTTACGAACGGCACTCTACCTTTAATAACCGCTTTACAAGCAATGAGAATTACCGGTGAAGTGATAACTACTCCCTTTAGCTTTGTAGCAACAACACATTCTCTTTGGTGGAATGGAATCAAACCTGTTTTTGTAGACATTGAGCCAGAAACCTGTAATCTGGATCCTAGTAAAATAGAAGCAGCCATTACCCCCAAGACTACAGCTATCATGCCTGTACACGTTTACGGGAAGCCTTGTAAAACGAAAGAGATTCAAGAAATTGCCAATAAATATGGATTAAAAGTCATATATGATGCCGCTCATGCTTTTGGAGTAGAAATAAACGGGGAAAGCATTTTAAACTTTGGAGATATGGCTACTCTGAGTTTTCATGCAACGAAAGTTTACAATACTTTGGAAGGGGGAGATCGGAAGG
>OGHK01000717.1_pt1 | contig 33347 bp, 33 predicted proteins | sample 1571411 | NCBI WGS metagenome assembly OGHK01 (sample SAMEA2582043, study PRJEB24529) | metagenome | biome: Human gut stool | place: China | collected 2011 | reverse complement strand
CATCCACCTATGAGCAAGCTCATGTGGATTTAGACCTTTTGACCCTGGCATCATTTTATATTTTTAATAGAAGAAACTGCTGCAAAGAGATTTGCGGCAGTTTCTTATTGCCTGGACTGACAGGATCGCGTGCCGGATCTTGCATGCGTTCGACCTGAAACAAAAAAATGGGTTGACAAATGCCAGATGCACGGATATAATAGTTTAGGCGTGGATAGGAGGATATTATGCAGATTGCTTTAAACGATGTACTGAAAGACGATGGAAAGATACTGCGGGTAGATGCAGACTTCGGTCCGGATACATTTGAGATGAAGCTCGGCAAGTATCCGATTACCCGAAAGACTCCGGTTTCACTGGTTCTCACGAACAAAGGAAAGCGGAATCTGTTAATACAGGGCAGGATGGATCTTACGATTCTGATTCCCTGCGGACGTTGCCTGGAGGAAGTTCCGGTAGAGTTTGAACTCGATTTTGAGAAGAAAATCGACATGAATCTTACCGAAGAAGAACGACGGGAAGCGCTCGATGAATGCGCGTATATACATGGATATGACCTGGATGTGGATGAGCTGGTCTACAGCGAGATTCTGGTGAACTGGCCGCTTCGTGTGCTGTGCAAAGAGGACTGTAAAGGAATCTGCAGTATATGCGGTAAGAATCTGAATCATGGGACCTGCGACTGTGATCATACAGATTTAGATCCCAGAATGGCACAGATCCGTGATATCTTCAATAAATTTAAGGAGGTGTAAGCCATGTCAATCTGTCCAAAGAATAAATCTTCCAAAGGAAGAAGAGACAAGAGAAGAGCAAACTGGAAAATGACTGCTCCGAATCTGGTAAAATGCAGCAAATGTGGTGAACTGATGATGTCTCACAGAGTTTGCAAAAACTGCGGAACATATAACAAAAAAGAAATCGTTGCAGTTGAAGACTAATTGCATAAATGCTATAGAATCAGGGATTGAACAATTTGATGTTGTTTGGTCCCTGATTTTTTATGAAAGGATCTGCAAAAATTTTAGGTTGATTTTTATATCGCACTCTAGTATATTAGGAATTGCAACAGGAGGAAAAACTATGCAGGATATGGTCAGGGTGGTTGTAGATGCCATGGGCGGAGACAACGCACCCGGAGAAATCGTCAAAGGTGCCGTAGAAGCACTGAACGCCAGAGAAGATATTTTTATCTACCTGACGGGAAGAAAGCCGGTGATCGAAGCCGAGCTTTCAAAATACACCTTTCCAAAAGAAAGGCTGGAGATCGTGCATACCGAAGAAGTGATCGAAACGGCCGAACCGCCTGTCATGGCAATTCGCAGGAAAAAAGATTCTTCGATCGTAAAAGGTATGAATATGGTCAAGCAGAAAGAAGCAGATGCGTTTGTTTCTGCAGGAAGCAGCGGAGCGATCCTTGTAGGAGGTCAGGTGATCGTTGGCAGGATCAAAGGAATTGAAAGACCGCCGCTGGCACCGCTTATTCCGACAAAGAACGGAGTTTCTCTCCTGATCGACTGTGGGGCAAACGTGGATGCCAGACCTTCCCATCTGGTGCAGTTTGCAAAGATCGGTTCCATCTACATGGAAAATGTTATGGGAGTCAAAAATCCGAGAGTCGGGCTGGTCAACATCGGTGCGGAAGAGGAAAAGGGCAATGCACTTGTAAAAGAGACGTTTCCATTGCTCAAAGAATGCAAAGAGCTCAATTTTATCGGAAGTGTGGAGGCACGCGACATTCCACAGGGAGTGTGCGATGTGATCGTCTGTGAGGCGTTCGTGGGAAACGTGATCCTGAAACTTTACGAAGGTGTCGGTGCAACTCTGATCAGTAAAGTCAAGCAGGGCATGATGACAAGCCTGCGTTCCAAAATCGGTGCATTACTAGTAAAACCTGCATTGAAAGAAACGCTCAAATCTTTTGATGCCAGCCAGTATGGCGGAGCACCGCTTTTAGGTTTGAACGGACTGGTCGTAAAGACACACGGAAGTTCAAAGGCAGTGGAAGTGAAAAATTCCATCCTTCAGTGTGTCCAGTTCACAAAACAGGAGATCAATCAGAAAATCAGAGAAAATATTATAAAAGAAGACCAAAAAGGATAAGAGAGGTATTTTATTATGGAATTTGAAAAGTTAGCAAAAATCATCGCAGAAGTGTTAAACGTAGATGCAAACGAAATTACGCTGGATACCACCTTTGTAGATGAACTTGGTGCAGATTCCCTGGATGTTTTCCAGATTATCATGGGGATTGAAGAAGAATTCGATATCGAGATTCCAAATGAAGAAGCAGAAAAGATCGTTTCTGTCGGTGATGCAGTAGAAGCAATCAAAAGTGCATTAAATTAAAAGGGGTCTGACGATAACGACAGATGGGAAGGTGCTGCAAGTCAGCACCTTCTGTATATCCGACTGAAACAGAAAGCGAGGAACAAGATGAAACAGACAAAAGATTTAAAAGAGCTGGAAGGAAAGATTGGCTATACCTTCAAAGATAAGACCTTGTTTAAGCAGGCTCTCACACACAGTTCTTATGCAAACGAACACAGGCACGAAGGACTCAAAGACAATGAACGTCTGGAGTTTCTTGGCGATGCGGTTCTGGAGATCATCAGCAGTGAGTATTTATTTTACAATTACCCGGATATGGCTGAGGGCGAAATGACAAAACTCCGTGCCAGCATTGTATGTGAACCAACGCTGGCACTGTGTACGCACGAGATCAGCCTCGGAAGCTATCTTTTCCTTGGCAAGGGAGAAGAGCGGACAGGCGGAAGAAACCGGGATTCTATCGTATCTGATGCTATGGAGAGTGTAATAGGAGCTATCTATCTGGATGGTGGTTTTGCTAGTGCAAAGGAGTTTATCCATAAATTTATTCTAAAGGATATCGAACATAAAAAACTCTTTTATGATAGCAAGACTATTCTGCAGGAGATCGTGCAGAGTGACTATAAAGGCAAAGAGATCGAGTATGTGCTGACAGGAGAGATCGGACCGGATCATGACAAGAAATTTGTGGTAAGTCTGGTAGTGGGAGACAAGACACTGGGCGAAGGAACGGGAAGGACCAAGAAAGCCGCAGAGCAGGAAGCCGCTTACCGTGCTATTATCAAACTGAAAGGAAATGCCTGAGACATGTATTTAAAGAGCCTTGAGATCCAGGGATTCAAATCATTTGCAAACAAGATTGATTTTAAATTTCATAATGGTATTACCGGGATCGTAGGGCCAAACGGAAGCGGAAAGAGCAACGTAGGAGATGCGGTTCGCTGGGTACTTGGTGAGCAGAGTGCCAGACAGCTGCGAGGAAGCAACATGCAGGATGTGATTTTTTCCGGTACGGAAAATCGAAAACCGCTCGGCTTTGCGTCGGTTTCGATCACACTGGACAACGCCGACCACAAACTGCCGGTGGATTATGAGGAAGTGACGGTCAGCCGCCGCGTCTACCGCTCCGGCGAGAGCGAATATCGTTTAAACGGAACTTCCTGCCGTCTGAAAGATATTCAGGAGATTTTCTACGACACCGGTATCGGAAAAGAGGGTTACTCCATCATCGGCCAGGGACAGATTGAAAAGATCTTAAGCGGCAGACCGGAAGATCGAAGAGAATTGTTTGATGAGGCAGCCGGGATTGTCAAGTTCAAACGAAGAAAAACGGCAGCCGTGAAAAAGCTGGAGGATGAAAGAGCGAACCTTGTCCGCGTAAACGATATTCTCTCGGAACTTCAGCGTCAGCTGGTTCCGCTTCAGCATCAGGCAGAACAGGCAAAGATCTACCTGAAGAAAAAAGAAGAATTAAAAAAGATCGATCTGCATCTATTTCTGCTGGAAATGGAGCAGCGGAAAGCAGAACTTGCGAATCTGGATGAAAAACGAAAGATTGCCGAAGAACAGCTTTCTGATATAAAGAAAGAATACGAGACGATCCGCATCCATTATGAAACAGAAGAAAAAGCGATCGAGGAGCTGGAAGAGCGGATCGAGCAGATCCGGGAACAGGAGCGACAAAGTCAGTTGCTCCACCAGCAGCTCACCGGTCAGATCGAAGTCCTGAAAGAGCAGATCCGGGCACAGGAGGATCAGGAAGTCCGCTTAAAAGAGCGAAAGAGCGTGATCGAGAGCGAACTTTCCAGAAAAGAAAAACAGAGAAAAGCGGAAGAACAGGCGTTTTTGCTTGCAAAGGAAAAACAGGAGCAGGTTTCTTTGACGGAAGCGGACTATCGCCTGGAAGCGGATGCGACAACGGCGATGCTTTCCCATCTGGAAATGCAGATCGAGGACGGGAAAAATGAAATCATTTCACTTTTGAATCAGCGTGCTTCGGTGAAAGGAAATGTTCAGCGATACGATACCATGCAGGAACAGATGCAGATCCGAAAAGCAGAAGTAACCGGAAAGCTCCTTCGGATCGGCAGCGAAGATGCCAGATGGCAGGAGACGCTTCAGGAATATCAAACTGCCTACGAAATGGTGTCGGAAGAGATTGAAAAACAGCTTCGGAAGAGCAAAGAGCAGGAAGATAAGATTGAACAGCTCCAGCAGAAACTGGCAGGGCAGAACCGGGAACTGGAACAGAAACAGTCTTTCTATCACCGGGAGAAATCAAGGCTTGAGACACTGAGCAATTTAACAGAACGCTATGATGGATACGGAAACAGTATCCGGAAGGTGATGGAGCAGAAAGATAAAAATCCGGGGATCCTCGGCGTTGTAGCCGATCTGATCAAAGTAGAATCTTCTTATGAGACGGCAATCGAGACGGCACTTGGCGGCAGTATACAGAATATTGTGACGGACAGGGAAGAGACCGCAAAACGCATGATCGAATTTCTGAAACGTGGCAAATATGGCCGGGCTACCTTCCTTCCGCTGACTGCCATCGGAAGAAAAGGAAATGCAGGAAACAAAGATGCCGTGAAAGAGCCGGGGATTTTGGGCGTTGCGAGCACTCTGGTCCGGACAGAAGAGAAATACCGTGCACTGGTGGAATACCTTCTTGGCAGGACACTTGTCGCAGACAATATGGATCATGCGATCGCAGCTGCCAGGAAATATCACCATTCTCTGCGGATCGTTACGCTGGAAGGAGAGTCTTTAAGTCCGGGCGGTTCCATGACAGGCGGTGCCTACCGCAACAGCAGCAATCTTCTGGGACGCAGAAGAGAAGTTGAAGAGCTGCAAAAGAAAGTACAGGCACTGGAAAAAGAATGGAAAGAATTGCAGCTGGAAGTCGATGAAAACCGAAAAAAAAGGAATGAACATCGCGAAACAGTTGTAATTCTGAATGAAAAGCTTCAGAAAGCCTATGTTTCTCAGAATACGGCACGCATGGAGATCCGCCAGATGGAAGAAAAACGGGAAGAATCCAAAGAAGAGCTGACAAGGCTTCGGGAAGAATCTGCCCAGTTAGACGGCGAATTAAAGCAGATCAGCCGGGAAAAAGAACAGATCGAAGAAGCTGTGAAAGAGTCTGAAAAAAGAGAAGCACAGCTGCAGGAACAGATCCTGGGATGGCAGAAAGAACAGGAAGTCCAGAGGGCGGAGTTGGAGCAGCAGAACGCCCGCATTGAAAAGCTGCATCTGGAGCTTGCAAATGCCGGACAGAAAGAAGAATTTGCAGGGCAGAATCTCAAACGTATCGAAAAAGAAATCCGAAATCTAAGGGAAGAAGAAAAAGAAATCGGGCAGAAAAAGCGGGAAAGTCTGGATGTCATTGCAGAAAAAGAAGCACAGATCCGGCAGATTGAAAGCCGCATTGCAGGTACGAAAGACCATGGACGCGATCATGGCAGGCAGCTGCAGAAGCTTCAGGCACAAAAAGAAGAGAAAAGTGCGGCACAGAAAACCTTTTTTACAAGGCGGGAGGAGCTTTCCGGGCAGATCGCAGATCTGGACAAAGAAAACTTCCGGCTTGCATCCATGCAGGAAAAGCTTGAAAGTCAAAAAGAAGAGCGGATCAGTCAGATCTGGGATGAATATCAGGTGACACCTTCGGAAGCTGCTGCGTTCCGGAACGAAAACAGCATGGATCAGAAGCAGACCAGAAAACGGATCGAGGAGATCAAAGCAGCGATCCGCCAGATGGGTAACATCAACGTCAATGCGATTGAAGATTACAAAGAGATGTCACAGCGGCATGGATTTCTTCAGAATCAGCACGATGATCTCATCAAAGCAGAGAAAGCTTTAGAAGAGATCATTCTGGAGCTGGATGAAGGGATGCGCAAGCAGTTCCGGGAGAATTTTGCCAGGATCCAGGTGGAATTTGACAAAGCTTTTCGTGAATTGTTCGGAGGCGGCAAAGGAACGCTGGAGCTTGTGGATGATGAAGATATTCTGGAGGCAGGCATCCGGATCATCTCTCAGCCGCCGGGCAAAAAACTGCAGAATATGATGCAGCTCTCCGGAGGCGAGAAGGCCTTAACGGCGATCGCCCTGCTTTTTGCTATCCAGCACCTCAAACCGTCCCCGTTCTGTCTTTTGGATGAGATCGAGGCGGCACTGGATGAGGCGAATGTCAGTCGCTATGCAAATTATCTGCACAAGTTGACAAAAAATACACAATTTATTATTATTACACACAGACGCGGAACGATGGCAGCGGCCGATCGGCTGTATGGCATCACGATGCAGGAAAAAGGAATCTCTGCACTGGTATCGGTAAATCTGATCGAAGAGGCACTGGATCAGTGAGAAAGGAAAGAAGATGGGTGAGAAAAAAGGATTTTTTAAGCGTCTGGTAGAAGGACTGACCAAGACAAGAAACAATATCGTTTCCGGTATTGATTCTATTTTCAGCGGATTTTCCGCAATAGATGAGGATTTTTATGAGGAGATCGAAGAAATCCTCATCATGGGAGATCTCGGGATCAATGCGACAACCGCGATCATAGAAGATCTGAAACAGAAGGTGAAAGAGCAGCACATCAAAGAGCCTTCTGCCTGCAAACAGCTTCTGATCGACAGCATCAAAGCCCAGATGAATGTCGGTGAGACGGCGTACGAGTTTGAAAACCGTCAGTCCGTTGTTCTGGTGATCGGAGTCAACGGTGTCGGTAAGACAACCAGCATCGGAAAACTGGCAGGAAAATTAAAAGACCAGGGAAAGAAAGTAATTCTGGCGGCAGCCGATACGTTCCGTGCGGCAGCCGGAGAACAGCTGACCGAATGGGCACACCGTGCAGGAGTGGAGATCATTTCCGGACAGGAAGGATCGGATCCGGCAGCCGTTGTATACGATGCGATCCAGGCATCCAAAGCACGTCATGCAGATGTATTGCTCTGCGATACGGCAGGACGACTTCATAATAAAAAGAATCTTATGGCAGAGCTTGGAAAAATCAACCGTGTGATCGACCGGGAATATCCGGAAGCTTACCGTGAGACACTGGTTGTGCTGGACGGTACAACCGGTCAGAATGCACTTGCACAGGCAAGACAATTTTCTGAGATTGCTGATATTACCGGAATCATTCTTACCAAATTGGATGGAACAGCCAAAGGCGGTATCGCCGTTGCCATCCATTCCGAACTTGGTATCCCGGTGAAATATATTGGCGTGGGAGAGAGTATTGACGATCTGCAGAAATTCGATGCAGACGAGTTCGTAAATGCACTTTTTGATGTGAAAGATTCAGAAGAAGAGGAGTAAAGACATGCTTACGTTAGACAAATTTGAAGAAGCTTCAGAAATCGTAAAAAAAGCTACTCAGGAGACAAAGCTGATCTACAGCAAATATTTCAGTGAGCAGACAGGAAACAAAGTTTATCTGAAACCGGAAAATATGCAGACAACCGGTGCTTATAAAGTAAGAGGTGCTTACTATAAAATCAGCACACTGAGCGAAGAAGAGAGACAGAAAGGTCTGATCACAGCCTCCGCAGGAAACCATGCACAGGGCGTTGCCTATGCGGCAAAAGAGTTTGGTGCAAAGGCAGTGATCGTTATGCCGACGACCACACCGCTGATCAAAGTAAACCGCACCAAGAGCTACGGTGCAGAAGTGGTTCTCTATGGAGATGTCTATGATGAGGCCTGTGCCTATGCACTGGAACTGGCAGAAAAAGAAGGCTATACCTTTATCCATCCGTTCGATGATCCGGCTGTTGCAACCGGTCAGGGAACGATCGCCATGGAGATCATCAAAGAACTGCCGCTGGTTGATTATATCCTTGTTCCGATCGGAGGAGGCGGACTGGCAACCGGTGTCTCCACACTGGCTAAGATGCTCAACCCGAACATCCGCGTGATCGGTGTGGAACCGGCAGGGGCAGCCTGCATGAAAGCTTCCCTTCAGGCAGGAGAAGTTGTGACACTGCCAAATGTCAATACGATCGCAGACGGCACGGCTGTTAAGACACCTGGCAAAAATGTGTTCCCGTATCTGCAGAAAAACCTCGATGATATCATCACCATTGAGGACGATGATCTGATCGTTGCCTTCCTTGATATGGTTGAAAACCACAAGATGATCGTAGAAAACTCCGGACTTCTGACCGTGGCAGCCCTGAAATATCTGGATGTAAAAGACAAAAAAGTGGTATCGATCTTAAGCGGCGGAAACATGGATGTGATCACCATGTCTTCTGTTGTACAGTTAGGTCTGATCCAGAGAGACCGTATCTTTACCGTATCTGTTCTGCTTCCGGACAAAGCAGGAGAGCTGGTTCGTGTGGCAACCGTTATTGCAAATGAACAGGGAAATGTCATCAAACTGGATCACAATCAGTTTGTAAGCACGAACCGCAATGCAGCCGTAGAGCTGAAGATCACACTGGAAGCATTTGGAACGGATCACAAAGAGCGCATCGTCAATGCCCTCAAAGAGCATGGCTATAATCCGAAAGTGATTCGCCCGAATCTTTAAAAGGAGGGGAGCAATATGAAAATAGCAGTAGCGGGAACGGGATATGTAGGGCTTTCCAATGCCCTGCTGCTCTCCCAGCACAATGATGTGTGGGCAGTCGATATCCTGCAAAGCAAGATTGATTTGATTAATAAAGGGAAGTCACCGATCGTAGACAGAGAAATCGAAGAATTTCTGGCAAGAGAGGATCTGCACCTGACAGCAACGACAGATGCAGAAAAAGCTTATAAGGATGCTGATTTTGTTATCATTGCAACCCCGACGAACTACGATCCGAAGAAAAATTATTTCGACACATCTTCGATCGAAACGGTGATCGAACTGATACAGAAGGTGAATCCGGATACCGTGATGGTGATTAAATCAACGGTTCCGGTCGGCTATACAAAAGGAATCCGTGAAAAATACCATACAGACCATATTCTGTTCTCACCGGAATTTTTAAGAGAAGGACATGCACTGTATGATAATCTGTATCCTTCCCGTATTATTGTCGGATCGCCGGAGAATCAGCGTGACAAGGCACATGCATTTGCCGCACTTCTTCAGGAAGGGGCGATCAAGCAGGAGATCCCGACACTCTTTACCGATCTTACGGAAGCTGAGGCAGTCAAATTGTTTGCAAACACCTACCTTGCCATGCGTGTTGCATTTTTCAATGAACTGGATACTTATGCAGAGGTAAGAGGGCTTGACAGTAAACAGATCATTGAAGGAGTAGGACTGGATCCTCGTATCGGCACGCATTATAATAATCCGTCTTTTGGATATGGCGGATATTGTCTTCCAAAGGACACCAAACAGCTGCTTGCAAACTATCATGATGTCCCAAACAATATTGTGGCAGCGATTGTAGAAGCAAACCGTACCAGAAAAGATTTTATTGCAGAGCGCATTATTGAAAAAAATCCAAAGATTGTAGGCGTATACCGCCTGACGATGAAAACCAATTCAGACAACTTCCGCCAGAGCTCGATCCAGGGGGTTATGAAGCGGATCAAGGCGAAGGGGATCGAAGTGGTTGTATATGAGCCGGCAATGAAAGAAGAAACGTTCTTTCACTCCCGTGTGATCCGTGATCTTAAGGAATTTAAAGAAATGAGTGATGTGATCCTTGCCAACCGCTGTAGTGATGAGATTGCGGATGTCATGGATAAAGTCTATACAAGAGATCTGTATTTCAGGGACTAAGGAAAAATAAGGAGAGATAAATAATGAAATTAATTATACAGGTGCCATGTTATAACGAGGCACAGACGCTGGAAATTGCACTGAATCATCTGCCAAAACATATCGACGGGATCGATGAGATCGAGTATCTGATCATCAACGACGGAAGCCGTGACGATACCGTTAAAGTTGCGAAAAACTGGGGCGTGAACTATGTAGTCAATTTCCGGACGAACCGCGGACTGGCAAAGGGGTTCATGGCAGGGCTGGATGCCTGCCTGCGAAACGGTGCGGATATCATTGTCAATACCGATGCTGATGATCAGTACTGCGGAGATGACATCGAAAAACTGGTGCGTCCGATCCTGGAGGAAAAGGCAGATATTGTGATCGGTGAACGCCCGATCGATGATACGGAGCATTTTTCACCGCTCAAGAAAAAGCTTCAGCATTTCGGAAGCTGGACCGTGCGTGTGGCATCCAAATCCGATATTCCTGACGCACCGAGCGGTTTCCGTGCTTATAGCCGTGACGCAGCGATGCGTCTGAATGTAACAAATGAATATACCTACACCCTGGAGACGATCATCCAGGCAGGACGCACCAGAATGGCAATGGAGTCGGTGCCGATCCGTACCAATCCGGAGCTTCGTAAATCCAGACTGTTTTCCAGTATGTTTGGTTATGTGAAGCGTTCCATGGTGACGATCGTCCGTTCCTTTATGATGTATAAGCCATTGCGATTTTTCCTCGGGATCGGCAGTGTGCTCTTTCTTTGCGGGGCACTGCTTGGCGTGCGTTTTCTGGTTTACTATGCGACCGGAGCCGGAAACGGACATGTGCAGTCCCTGATCCTTGCAAGTATCCTGATGCTGATGGGCTTCCAGACCGGCGTGATCGGACTGCTGGCAGACATCATTGCGGCAAATCGCAAGATTTTGGAAGATGTACAGTATCATGCACGTAAACTGGATTATGACAGAGAGAAAGAGGAAAAATAAAATGACAATGACGAAACAGGACAGGATTTGTATGATCTCACTGTTTGCGGTAATGCTGGTGCTTATGGGAGTGCCGGCATTATGTCTGAGTACGAACACCGTTGTGGATGAACTTGGTACTCTGACTAACACAGCCCTTTTGACCGGGAGAAACTGGGGAACAGGGATTTTAAGTAATGGTGGATATTATTACCGTTATGGAATGGCTTTTGTGTGGCTTCTGCCGTTTCTGATTTTTAAAGATCCGATCATCGTTTACAAAGCGGCGTCTTTTGTCAATGCCTTGTTTATGGCAACGACACCGGTGATGGCTTACTATATTGGCAGACGCTATCTGAAGCTCGAAAAAGAAAAAGATGCGGCTCTTCTGGCGGCAGGTTCTGCGATCATCAGCAGTGTGATGTTCCAGGCAATCTATCTGCGTGGAGATATGATGCTGATCGTACTCAACTGGGTTTGTGCACTTTTTATTTTAAATGCCATGTATGCAAAAACAAAAAAAGAGCGTCAGATCTACACAATATTGCTGAGTTTCTGTGCAGTGTACGCCTATGCCTGCCACAGCAGGGGAATCGTTATGGTGATTGCCTCTGCGATGACTGTACTGCTGATCCCGTTTTTTACAAAGGAAAGGGAAAGAAGGATTCCGTATATCAGTTTCTTTGGCAGTATGGCAGTCTTTCTTGTGATCGACAAGATCCTGGTGAAGTATTTCAGGCATGCTATCTGGGGAAACGCTGCAGCTCATGCGACCGGCATCCCGAAAGGAACGCTGAAACTGCTGAGAAAGGGAACGGGGATCAAATCCTATATTCGGATGGCAATCGGCTGGCTGTATAATTCTTTCAGTTCAACGCTTGGACTGGTCTGCGTGGGACTGATTGCCTGTGTGATCATTGTTTTTCTGATGATCCGCCGTTCGAAGAAGGTGACATCGCAGGAAGGTACACTGGCATTGTTTGGATTTTTATCTTATGCAGGAAGTTTTGTCCTTGGAACTGTATTTTTCCTGAAAAGTGTGAAAAAGAACTTTTACGGTACTTCCAAAATTCGTGTGGACCGTATTGTATATGACCGCTATATCTGCTGTGCCTTCGGTATTCTCTGTATGGTGGCACTTTATGTGCTGATCTGGAAAAGGGATCTGTTTGGGATTCGGGCGAAAATGCTTTCGGTGGCAGGATGCGGCCTTACGCTTGTGCTGTTTTCGAAGATCACGGCTCCGTATCTGAACAATCAGAGCTTTGTGCGGAAATATATGGGTATGCTCTGCACATTTGTGAAAACCCATGCCGAAAAACTGACCTTTGAAGGGAAACATGTTTCCGGAGGAGTGATCCTGTTTGGCGTTGTGGCACTGCTTTTGTTTTTACTGGTTCTGCTTTTGTGCCAGAAAAAGAAAGGCTGTCAGGCGTGCACTCTGATATTGTTTGTCTCTGTACTGTTGTTTGGCTATAATGTAAAGAACATCACCATTTCAGAAAATAATACAAGAGAGGCAAGGATTTCTTCTGCATCCAGTCTGATTCTGTCGTTTGGTGATATTTATAAGGAGTATTCTTATGTATGGGCGGAAGAGACGGCAGCACCGATCAAGTCTTATCAGGTACGTCTGATGGATTATCACCTGATCGGAGAAGAGTATCAGAGCTTTAACGATACAGACAATGTGTTTGTGATCGCAAAAAAGCTGCCGAATGAAAAGGAATTAAAAAGCGGTGCATATTATCTGATCGACGGTGAAGCGTACGACAACAAAAAAGAAGATTTTGTCTATGTCAAAGGAACAAAACTGAAAGAAGCACTGGAAGAGCGAGGCGTTTCGCTGACTGCTTATACCGGATAACAGACGGCAGAAAAACATGGTTTCTGAAATCATAGATAACATGGTAGGAGAAGAATCGGTTATGGAAGAAAACACACAGGTAAAAAAAGAAGAAGCGGAAATACTGGAAAACGCACAGCAAAACGGAGAAAAGAAATGGAAGAAATATGTCAGGATCGGATTTCTGCTGCTGGTTGCCGTTTTTCTAATTCGCTATTTTTATAAAAATTATGATTCCTACAAGAATCTGGATATTGAGATCAACTGGCCGGTATTTGCCGGGGCACTGCTGTTTTATTTCATTTATCAGGTGACGCTGGCCTCTTTATGGCACTACATCACGAAACTGAACCAGTGTTCTATTCAATATTTCAAGGCGATCACAGCGTATCTGTATTCGATTCCGGGAAAATATATTCCGGGAAAGGTTTTTATGCTGCTGGCACGTGTGCCGCTGTATGAAGAAGGCGGAGTGCCGATCCGCAAAGTGACGGTCTGCTTTTTCCTTGAGAATATCTGTACGCTTCTCGGAGCTGCATTTTTGTTTCTGATCTCGTTGTTCTTTTTCCCGAACGACCTGCTCAACGATTATAAATGGATGACGATCGGTCTGGTGATCCTGTTCTTTATCTGCATCAATCCGAAGATCATCAACTTTTTCCTGAGGATCCTGGAGCGGTTTATCAAGAAAGACCTTTCCATCCCGATCACCTACCCGCAGATGATCAAAGTGGTACTGCTGTTCATCTGCAACTGGCTGGTCGTCGGTGTAGGTTTTTACATGCTGGTATGCTCCATCTATCCGGTTCCGGCTTCCCAGTTTCTCTATGTGGCCGGCATTGACGGACTCTCCTGTATCATCGGTATCCTGGCGGTGTTTACACCGTCCGGTCTTGGAGTAAGGGAAGGTATCATTTTGCTGGGACTTGGACTGATTATGCCAAAAGAATATGCTGTGATCATTTCTCTTGTGACCAGACTGTGGCAGACGGTTGCTGAATTTATGCTGATCGGGATTGCGATCGTGATTAACAGAGGCATGAAATTTTACAAGAAAAAGAAGGAAAAAGTTTGATCTGAAATAAAAAAAGAAAAATCCATCATGTCAAGAAAAAATACTTGACACGGTGGCTTCTTTCGTGTATGATAACCAAGGTGATTGCAGTGGAAAAGATTTTAGAGCAGACATTATTGTATGATTTTTATGGTGAACTGCTTACAGAGCATCAACAGAAAATATACGAGGATGTAGTATTCAACGATATTTCCTGCAGCGAAGTTGCAGAGAATCAGGGAATCAGCAGACAGGGTGTGCACGATCTGATCAAACGGTGCGAACATATCCTGGATGATTACGAGACAAAACTGCATCTGGTTGAGAGATTTGTAAGTCTGAAAGAAAAGGTGGAAGCCATAAGGATGGCGGCAGATGATCCGGAAGAAGTAAGGAAGATTTCGGATGAGCTGCTGAAAGAATTATAAAACCGACTGACGGTGGAGGTTACGATGGCATTTGAAAGTTTATCGGATAAACTGCAGAATATATTTAAAAACCTTCGCGGCAAAGGAAGACTGACAGAGGCAGATGTCAAGACAGCACTGAAAGAAGTAAAGCTTGCTCTTCTGGAAGCGGATGTCAGCTTTAAAGTCGTGAAGCAGTTTATAAAAGCGGTTCAGGAGCGTGCAATCGGTCAGGACGTGATGAACGGACTGAATCCGGGACAGATGGTGATCAAGATCGTAAATGACGAGCTGGTAAACCTGATGGGATCTGAGACGACGGAGATTGCACTGCGTCCGGCAAGTGAAGTTACTGTGATCATGATGGCAGGTCTTCAGGGAGCCGGAAAGACAACAACAACTGCGAAACTTGCAGGCAAATTCAAATCAAAAGGCAGAAAGCCGCTTCTGGTAGCGTGTGACGTGTATCGTCCGGCAGCTATCACTCAGCTTCAGATAAATGGTGAGAAGCAGGGTGTGGAAGTTTTCTCCATGGGAGACAAACAGAACCCGGTCAATATCGCCAAAGCAGCTGTAGAACATGCAAAGAGTCACGGATTTAATGTCGTGATCCTTGATACAGCAGGACGCCTTCATGTCGATGAAGCGATGATGGAGGAGTTACAGAACATCAAAGAAGCCGTTCATGTTGATCAGACGATCCTGGTGGTGGATGCAATGACCGGACAGGATGCGGTCAATGTGGCAGACAGCTTCAATCAGAAACTTGAGCTTGACGGTGTCATCCTTACAAAGCTGGATGGAGACACCAGAGGCGGTGCGGCACTCTCGATCAAGGCAACCTGCGGCAAACCGATCCTCTATGTTGGTATGGGCGAGAAGTTATCCGATCTGGAACAGTTCTATCCGGAGCGTATGGCATCCAGGATTTTAGGCATGGGCGATGTGATGACGCTCATCGAGAAAGCACAGGCCAATATCGACGAAGACAAAGCCAGAGAAATGGAACAGAAACTGAAAAAAGCACAGTTTGGTTTCGATGATTATCTGGAGAGCATGGCTCAGGTTAAAAATATGGGAGGCATATCCAGTATCTTAAGTATGATGCCGGGTATTGGCAATAAAGCAGCAGATATCGAGGCTGCGGTGGATGAGTCCAAGATGGCACGCATCGAGGCGATCATCCTCTCCATGACACCGAAAGAGCGTTCCAATCCGGATCTGTTAAATCCGTCCAGAAAGAAACGTATCGCAAAAGGTGCAGGTGTGGACATCAGCGAAGTCAACAAACTGGTCAAACAGTTCGAACAGACACGCAAGATGATGAAACAGTTCCCTGGTATGATGGGAGGCAAGGGTGCAAAACGCGGCAGGTTCAAGCTTCCGTTTTAGCACATAAAGAATGCAGAGAAGCTGCCAAAGGCAGGTTTTCATAGATATCAAAGATATAAAAATACTGAGGAGGTGAAAGTAATGGCAGTAAAGATCAGATTAAGAAGAATGGGAGAAAAGAAAAATCCTTTCTATAGAATCGTTGTAGCTGATTCTCGTTCCCCGAGAGATGGAAGATTCATCGAGGAGATCGGTACCTACAATCCGAACATCGAACCGAGTGAATTCAAGGTAGATGAGGAGCTGGCAAAGAAATGGCTGGCAAATGGTGCACAGCCGACAGAGGTAGTAGGAAAGCTCTTCAAAATCGCCGGTATTGAAAAATAAGAGGTGGCAGGATGAAAGAATTAGTAGAAGTAATCGCTAAGTCACTTGTAGAAAATCCGGAAGAAGTTACCGTTACGGAAAGGCAGTCTGGAAAGACAACGGTTGTTGAACTGAAAGTTGCCCCATCCGATATGGGAAAAGTAATCGGTAAACAGGGCAGAATCGCGAAAGCGATCCGTGCAGTTGTAAAGGCTGCAGCCTCAAAGGAAGACAAGAAAGTTGTAGTGGACATTCTGTAGCTGAAAAGCTGCAGGATGCTGCGTTGAAAACCTCGTGCAGACGAGGTTTTTGTTTTATTCAATTTTACCCGGAGGAGAAACATGGAAGAATTTTTACAGGTCGGAGTGATTACGGCAACACATGGTATTCACGGGGAAGTCAAAGTATTTCCGACAACCGACGATCCGAAACGTTTTAAAAAACTGAAAAAAGTGCTTCTGGATACCGGAAGAGAAAAACTGGAACTGGAAGTGGAAGGTGTCAAGTTTTTCAAAAATATGGTTATCCTGAAGTTTAAAGAATATAATGATATCAATCAGATTGAAAAATACAGAAAGTGTCCGCTGCTTGTGACACGCGAGCATGCAGTAAAACTTAAGAAAAATGAGTATTTTATCGCAGATCTGATCGGACTTAAGGTCTATACCGAGGATGATGCATTTCTTGGCACACTGGATGATGTGATCCAGACCGGAGCAAACGATGTCTATCAGGTAGTGACGGAAGAAGGAAAAGAGATCCTGATCCCGGCGATCCGTCAGTGTATTCTGGAAGTAGATGTGAAAGAAGGGCGCATGAAAGTGCATCTTCTGGAAGGGCTGGTGTAGCATGCATTTTCACGTACTGACACTGTTTCCGGAAATGATCGAGCAGGGAATGAATACCAGTATCATGGGCAGGGCGATCGAACGGGGATATATTTCTCTGAAAGCAACGGACATCCGCGACTATGCTGCGAATAAGCATAATAAGGTGGATGATACACCGTACGGAGGCGGAGCCGGCATGGTCATGCAGGCAGCACCGGTCTATGGAGCCTATGAGGCAGTAAAAGAACAGATCGGTTACCGGCCGAGAGTGATCTATCTGACACCGCAGGGAAGTAATTTTTCACAGCCTATGGCGGAAGAATTTGCAAAAGAGCAGGATCTGGTCTTTCTGTGCGGACATTATGAAGGGATCGATGAGCGTGTCCTGGAAGAGATCGTGACAGACTACGTCTCCATCGGGGACTATGTTCTGACCGGAGGGGAACTTCCGGCAATGGTGATGATGGATGCGATCTCCAGACTGGTTCCGGGTGTGCTTCACAATGAGGCATCTGCCGAATTCGAATCTTTCCAGGGAAATCTTTTGGAGCATCCGCATTACAGCAGACCGGAAGTCTGGCATGAAAAGCGGGTTCCGGAAGTGCTGTTATCCGGACATCATGCCAACATTGAAAAATGGAGAAGAGAACAGTCAGTCATCCGGACGGCAGAAAGAAGACCGGATCTGCTGGAAAAAGCGGATCTGTCAGCAAAAGAAAAAGCTCTGGCAGATCGCTGTCTGGCTGAAAAAAAGCTTGCTTTTACGCAAGAGGTATGATAAAATTATTCACGTTGTGAGAAGAGATGGTCCTCTGCTACCTGGGCGGTATTAAGAACATCCGAAAATATAAGGAGGAACAACAAGATGAACGAAATCATTAAGAACATTGAAGCAGCTGAACTGAAAGCGGAAGTACCTGTATTTAACGTAGGTGATACTGTAAAAGTTTACGCAAAGATCAAAGAGGGTAACCGCGAACGTATCCAGATCTTCGAAGGAACTGTTCTGAAGAAACAGGGTGGAAGCAACAGAGCAACTTTCACAGTAAGAAAGAACTCCAACGGAATCGGCGTTGAAAAAACATGGCCGTTGCACTCCCCGAACGTAGAAAAGATCGAGGTTATCAGAAGAGGTAAAGTAAGAAGAGCGAAACTGAATTACCTGAGAGACCGTGTTGGTAAAAAAGCAAAAGTAAAAGAGTTGGTTAAATAATAGGACGCAGCAGCGTACCGAATGATTCCGCAACAAGCACTGCTTGTTCGGGTCAGCCAGACAGACCAGGGACAAGTACTTAGGTAATTGTCCCTGTTTCTGTATAACCGACTGTGAATTTCAAAAGGCAAAAGGGGAGGATACATGAGCCGCACAGGAAGAAATCGCAGAGAAAGGGATCGAAGAAACAAAGATCGGATTTCACAGGAACAGGCAATACAGGAAAAACACAGCAGAAGGGAAATGAGGAAACAGAAAAAAGAACGGGAAAAGGTCAGAAAGAATCCGATCAAAGCCGGTCTTGGATGGCTGTTTCAGATCATTGTGGTGATCCTGTTTGCATATATTGCTGTTTTCTTTTTCGGTCAGTCCAGAACGAACATCGGACAGGCGATGAACAGTACTTTGTCCGGCGGAGATGTTGTTCTGTTAAATGAGCTGTCCTATCGCTTTTCAGGACCATCCAGGGAGGATGTAATCTCGTTTAAACTGAATGGAAGCGAGGACACGCATTCTTATATAAGACGTGTGATCGGACTGCCGGGTGAGACGATCCAGATCATCGATGGTATGATCTATATTAATGGAAGTGTCTACCTGGAGACGCAGGGATTTCCACAGATGGAAAATGCCGGAATGGCAGCACAGGAGATCACACTTGGTGAAGATGAATATTTTGTGCTTGGTGATAACCGCAATCAGAGTGAAGACAGCCGTTTTGCAGATATGGGAAATGTAAAGCTGGAAGATATTGAAGGGAAAGTCTGGGCTGTTTTATCTCCTTCGGATCACCGGGGACTTGTTAAGTAGAAAGGTAAAAAATATGAATTATCAGTGGTATCCTGGTCATATGACCAAGGCAAGGCGTATGATGCAGGAAGACATCAAACTGATCGATCTTGTCATCGAACTGCTGGATGCACGTGTACCGTTTTCCAGCCGCAATCCGGATATCGATAAGATGGGCAGGGACAAAGCCCGCCTGATCCTTCTGAACAAATCGGATCTTGCGGATGAAAAGAGCAATGAAGCGTGGGTTGCTTTTTTCGAAGCGAAAGGGTATTGCGTCAGAAAGATCAATTCCAGAAGTGGAGCAGGACTTAAATCCATCAATGCAGCCGTTCTGGAAGCATGCCATGAAAAGATCGAGCGAGACAAACGCAAAGGAATCAAGAACCGTCCGGTGCGGGCAATGGTTGTCGGGATTCCGAATGTCGGAAAATCTACGTTTATCAATGCCTATGCCGGAAAAGCATGTGCAAAGACCGGAAATAAGCCGGGTGTTACGAAGGGAAAACAGTGGATCCGCTTAAATAAGGGTCTGGAACTGCTGGATACACCGGGTATTCTCTGGCCGAAATTTGAAGACCAGAGTGTCGGTATGCGACTGGCAATGATCGGTTCCATCAAAGACGAGATCCTCAATACGGATGAGCTTGCACTCAATCTGATCCGTTTCCTGATGGAACATTATCCGGGGAGATTAACGGAACGTTATGGCTGCGAAGAAACCGCTCAGGAAGCACTCACAGTTTACGAGGAGATCGCAAGACGGCGTGGCTGCATCAAAAAAGGTCAGGAACTGGATTATACCAAGACAGGTATGCTTCTGCTGGATGATTTCCGAAGCGGAAAAATTGGCAGGATCACGCTGGAACTTCCGAAGGGAGAGACGGAAGAGCAGTAGACAGTATTTTGTGGGAGGAGAGTATGAAAAAGGGACTTATCGAGGTGCTGTTTTATATCGTACTGGTGTTTGGTGTCAGCTTTTTGCTGACAACTTATGTCGGTCAGCGTACGCGGGTAAATGGAGAGTCGATGTATCCGACGCTGCATGACGATGACAATCTGATCGTTGATAAGGTCAGTTATCGTTTCTCTGATCCCAGACGTTATGATATCATTGTTTTTCCGTATCGCTATAAGGATATGTATTTTATTAAACGGATCATTGGTCTGCCGGGTGAGACGGTGCAGATCTTGGACGGGTATGTGTACATAGACGGTAAAAAACTGGACGAACATTTCTGTGATGAAAAAATCCAGAACGCAGCACTTGCATCCGACCCGATCACACTTGGAGACGATGAATATTTTGTGCTCGGAGACAATCGCAATGCCAGTGAAGACAGTCGTTTTCCGGATGTCGGGAATGTCAGACGCAAAGAGATCATCGGGCGTGCCTGGGTACGCATCTGGCCATTTGAACGGGCGGGATCTTTGTAGAAAAGGAGTTTTTGATGAAAGCAAAAGAGATTATTAACTGGGTTGTATATTTTGTATGCCTGTTAGCAGTTGTATTCGTGATCAATACATTTGTTGTACAGAGGACCATGGTCAGCGGAGATTCTATGTATCCGTATCTGCACAACAAGGATCAGCTGATGATGGATAAATTATCTTATCGTATTCATGATCCGGAGAGGTTTGATATTGTAGTCTTTCCGGTTGTGCGTGACGGAAAAGAAGAGTACTATATCAAACGTGTGATCGGTCTGCCGGGAGAAACCGTACAGATCATAGATGGCTATGTTTACATCAACGGTGAAAAACTGGATGAAAATTACGGTGCAGAAGTGATGAATGATGCCGGACGTGCGGCAGAGCCGATCACGCTTGGCGATGATGAGTACTTCGTGCTGGGAGATAACCGCAACCGAAGCGATGACAGCCGCTATGAGAATGTCGAAAATCTCAAAAGAGAAAAGATTGTCGGTCGTGCCTGGGTGCGTATCTGGCCGCTTGATCGTATCTGCGTAGTCAGACACCGGTAGACGAAAAAAGAAAAATGCGTTAGAATAAGAAGTGCCACTTTGTGTGGCACTTTTTTAAATACGAACGAAATGATCAGTCGGACTTTTTAGACAGGATATGCGTTCATGAGCAAGTAGCGAAGCGGATTGTGAATGTCCGCTTTACCGCAGAGAAGCATTCCCCCGCTAAAATATGATTACCGACTGTGGGTTGGAATAAAGGAGAAAATATATGAGCACAGACAGAAAAAGCATCGCACAGATCAAAAAAGAATTTGCAGAGGCAAAAGAAGGTTCCCTAGAAGAACTGTTTGCACAGTATGCTATGGATGAGAGAAGCGGTGTGAAGGCAGTTTTAAACAGTTACCGAAAAAAACAGGAAAAGTTGGCAAAAGAGCGGGTTCGCCTGGAAGAAATGAGAAGTTACGAACATCGGTACGAAAGATATGGCTATGTGTGTGGAATTGATGAGGCAGGACGCGGTCCGCTGGCAGGACCGGTTGTCGCCGGTGCCGTGATCTTGCCAGAAGACTGTGAGATCCTGTGGTTGAATGATTCCAAACAGCTTTCAGAAAAGAAGAGGGAAGCTCTGTACGATGAGATCATGGAAAAAGCACTGGCAGTGTCCGTTGGCATGGCATCACCGGCAAGGATCGATGAAATCAATATCCTGCAGGCAACTTATGAGGCGATGCGTGAGGCAATCGCTGGACTGAAGATCCGGCCGCAGGTTCTCTTAAATGATGCTGTGAAGATCCCACAGGTGGAGATTTCGCAGGTACCGATCATTAAAGGAGATGCAAAAAGCCTGTCGATCGCAGCGGCGAGTGTGATCGCAAAAGTGACCAGGGACCGCCTGATGAAAGATTATGACAAACTGATGCCGGAATATGGATTTGCGAAACACAAAGGCTATGGAAGTGCCGCACATATGGAGGCAATACGCAAATTCGGATCATCCCCGATCCACCGACAGAGCTTTATCAAAAACATCATATGAGTCGGGGGGAGAAACAGGTCAAAACTGTTTGAAAGTGCGAAACATGAAAAATCGCATATAACTCATAATACAAAAGAAAATGGGGGTATCAATGACAAGAGGGGGAAACACACGCAAAACTGGGGCAAGATATGAATTACTGGCAGCCGTCCATCTGGAAAAATGTGGTTATCATATCATAGAGAAAAATTATCGCTGCCGGATCGGGGAGATCGATCTGGTCGCCTGCGACGGGGCGTATCTGGTATTTGTGGAGGTCAAATACCGCAAAAACAACAAGAAGGGCGGTGCGGCAGCGGCCGTATCCACAGCAAAGCAGAAAACGATCAGCCGCGTGGCAGATTATTATATGAAAGTTCACGGGATCTGTGCAGACCAGAGTGTCCGGTTTGATGTCGTGGCATTTGACGGAGAAGAGATGGAACTGATCCGGGATGCGTTTGCCTATGCCGGAAATGTCCGGTTTTGATCGGTATTTAGCAGAGCAATTTGCAGGCATCTATTGGGGTCAAAAGAACTTTTGACACTGGCATTTTAGGAGTTTACAGGAGGAAGATAGATGGGTACTTTTGAAAAAAGAGAAAAAAACGGTGTGACATGGCTTTCCGCTACGCCGTTTGAAAAGATGGAAGGGATCGTGCAGGGATTTTCAACGCGGCTTGGCGGAGTGAGCACAGAGCATCTGTCGAGCATGAACCTGAGTTTTTCGCGTGGCGATCAGGAAGAAAATGTACGTGAAAATTTCAGAAGAATTGCAGATGCGATCGGTTTCACACCGGAAGATCTGGTCTTTTCAGATCAGACGCATACGACCAACATCCGTGTGGTGACAGAAGCAGACCGCGGCAAAGGATTTACAAAACCGCTGGATTATACGGATGTGGACGGACTGATCACAGACGTTCCGGGACTGGTGCTGGCAACGTTTTATGCAGACTGTGTGCCGCTGTATTTTGTAGATCCCATCAGAAAAGCAGTCGGGCTTTCACATTCCGGCTGGCGTGGAACGGTTCATAAGATCGGCAAGATAACGGTTCAGGCGATGGCGGATCAATATGGAAGCAGACCGGAAGATATCGTAGCAATAATCGGGCCATCGATCTGTCAGGACTGTTATGAAGTCAGCGAGGATGTCATTCTGGAATTTCAGAAATATTATCGTGAAGACTGTCAGAGCGAATTGTATTACCGGAAAGAAAACGGAAAGTATCAGCTGAATTTATGGAGGGCAAATGAGATTGTGATGGAGGAGGCCGGAATCTTGCCGGAAAACATCCATACGACCCAGTGGTGTACCTGCTGCAATCCGGAACTTTTGTATTCACACCGTGCCTCAAAAGGCAAACGTGGCAATCTGGCAGCATTTCTCGGACTGAAGAGGAGCGAATGATTTTATGAAACAGATGATCAACACAACGGATTATGCGTTTGATGTGGAACGCTATCGGGATGAGGCAGATGCTATTTCGTTTGCAGGAAATCTTGGTATGGATGGATTTGAACTGCTGCCGTGTGAGGGAGGAAGAGATGATTTCTTTACAGAACGATCCGTGGTTGGCGTACATCTGCGATATTTTGATTCCTGGCTGGATTTCTGGAATGGAAAACTGGAGATGTTGAGCAAAGAATACGGATCCTTTGAAAAAGTGAAAGAGATTTTCGGAGGACTCGATCGCAGCTGTATCCTGAAACGTTTTCGGGAAGACCTGGAGCGTGCCAGAAAGCTGAAAGCCCGCTATGTGGTCTTTCATGTAAGCGATGTCAGTGCCAGGGAGCTGTTTACCTATCAGTGCCGGCACACAGACGAAGAAGTGATCGATGCGGCGGCAGAACTGATCAATCTTTTGCTGGATGGAGAAAATTACACTTTTGATTTCCTCATGGAAAATCTCTGGTGGCCGGGTCTTACCATGACAAGGCCGGAGATGACGAAGCGTCTGCTCTCGCAGGTCCATTATCAAAAGAAAGGCATTATGCTGGATACCGGGCATCTGATGCACATGAATCTGGAACTGAAAACGCAGGATGAGGCGGTCGATTACATCCTGGAAAAAGTTGCAGAGCATGGAAATCTGGCTTCTTATATCAAAGGCATGCATTTAAATCAGAGCATCACGGGTGCGTATGTGAAAACGCTGATCACCAAAAAGGATGCCATGCCATCGGATTACGAAGCATGTTCCAAAGCCTGCTATGAACACGTCTTCCAGATCGACCAGCATCTGCCTTTTACCACACCGAAAGTTCAGAAACTGGTAGAAACCATAAAACCGAAATATCTGACACATGAGCTGATGTCCTATGGAAGAAGCGAGCATGAGATCAAGCTGGTGATGCAGCGTGCAGCTTTGAAGGGGAAAAATGTATAATAACCATTCAGGCTTTGCCCGTGACAGCTTTTTAAAACGAGAAAAATTATCAAATACAAATCAGAAAAAAGCGAGACAACTGTGCTATAATGACCATAAGTTAGTTGATTCTAACATCAAATATAAAGTGACTACCGCCTTTGCAGACAGTGAGCGACAAGTTACAGACTATTTTTTGGGAGAGGAAAAATATGTTTTTAGAGATCAAAGACTTGAAAAAATCATTTGGCACAGCAGAAAACAGGACGGAAGTGCTGAAAGGAATTGACTTTTCTGTTGAAAAAGGACAGATCTGTGTGCTGCTTGGACCATCCGGTTCCGGAAAATCTACGCTTCTGAATATTATCGGCGGGATTGACCAGGCGGACGAAGGGTATGTCTCCATCAATGGTGAGAAAACGGCGGATATGAAAGAAAAAAGACTGACGCAATACCGCCGCCGACATCTGGGATATGTATTTCAGATGTACAATCTGATACCAAATCTCAGTGTCAGAGAAAATATTGAAGTGGGGGCTTATTTAAGCGACAGACCGCTGGAACTGGATGAGCTTCTGAAAACACTTGGGCTGTATGAACATCGCAACAAGCTGCCGAACCAGCTTTCCGGCGGACAGCAGCAGAGGACGGCAATCGGGCGTGCAATCATCAAAAATCCGGACATTCTTCTGTGTGATGAGCCGACGGGTGCACTGGATTACAAGACTTCCAAAGAAATCCTCTGCCTGATTGAGCAGATCAACCAGAAATACGGCAACACGGTGATCATGGTAACGCACAATGATGCCATCAAAAATATGGCAGACCGTGTCGTAAAGCTCAGGGACGGACAGATCCGGAAAAATTATGTCAATGAAACCAAGATCGCAGCAGCTGATCTGGAATGGTAAGGCGGTGAGAATATGAAAAATCCATTGCTCAAACGTCTTCCAAGAGAACTGATCGGTGACATTGGAAAATACCTTGCAGTTTTTCTTTTTATGACAGCGACGATCGGATTTGTTTCCGGTTTCCTGGTGGCAGATGACAGTATGCTGGCAGCTTATCAGGAAAGCTTTGAGAAATATCACATCGAAGATGGAAACTTTACATTGGAGAAAAAGGCAACGGACAGTCAGATCAAAAGACTGGAAAAAGAAGGCGTTCAGATTTATGAAAATTACTATGTCGAAGAAGATGCGGATACTGATCTCGACGGGAAAAAGGACAGTACAGTCCGCGTTTACAAAAACCGCAGCCAGATCGATCTCGTATGCCTGATGAAAGGAGAGCTTCCCAAGAAGGAAGATGAGATTGCCATCGACCGTATGTATGCAGAAAATAACAAGATACAGATCAGTGACATCATAAAAGTCGGAAAAGAAGAAAAAACGGTGACAGGCTATGTGGCACTGTCTGATTACAGTGCACTGTTTTCCAATAATTCGGATATGATGTTTGATGCAGTTAAGTTCGGTGTTGCCATTGTTACAGATGAAGCCTTTGACAATCTGGAAGAAACGCACCTTAAATATCGTTATTCCTGGACATATGATGATCCGCCACAGGGAGAAAAAGCAGAGAAAGAACGTTCCGATGACTTTCTTGAGATACTGGCAGATTACACATCGGTGACAGGCTATATCCCACGCTATGCAAATCAGGCGATCCATTTCACCGGAGACGATATGGGCAGTGACCGTTCGATGATGATCGTGCTTTTGTATATCCTGATTGCAATCATGGCCTTTGTTTTTGCGGTGACAACAAACAATACGATTGTCAAAGAGGCTGCGGTGATCGGAACCCTGCGGGCTTCCGGTTATACAAGAAAAGAACTTCTGGTACATTACATGACACTGCCGCTTCTGGTCACGGTTATAGCAGCGGTGATCGGAAATGTTCTGGGTTATACCGTCTTTAAAAATATCTGTGCCGGTATGTATTATGGAAGTTACAGTCTTCCGACCTACGAAACGAGATGGAATATGGATGCATTTGTCCTGACGACCATTGTGCCGTTTGTGATCATGCTGCTGGTCAATCTGGTCCTGATCTCGAAAAGATTAAAACTCACTCCGCTGAAGTTTCTAAGAAGAGACTTAAGCACATCAAAAAAACAAAAAGCAGTGAAACTGCCGGATATTCGCTTTTTTGACCGGTTCCGTCTGCGTATCATCCTGCAGAACAAATCCAGTTACATCACGTTGTTTGTGGGAATCGTATTTGCCAATATTCTGCTGCTGTTCGGCATGATGATGGCACCGCTTCTGGATCATTACCAGGAACAGACCGTTGACAATATGATCGCAGATTATCAGTACATTCTGAACGTACCGGATGAGATTGATGAGGATGACACTTACACCCTGTATGGGGCACTGAGCCGCTTCCTGACTCCGTCACTGGAAACAGAAAACAAAAAGGCAGAAAAATTTTGCATGGAATCACTGGAAACCGTTCCGGGCAAACGGGACAGTGAGAGCGTCACCGTCTACGGAACACAGCAGGGAAGTCATTACATGAAGGCGGATTTTCCGGATGAGGGTGTGTATATTTCAGATGGATATGCGGAAAAATACAATATAAAAACAGGAGATACCATTTGGCTGAAAGAGACTTACGGGGATAAAACATACTCTTTTGCGGTAAAAGGAATCTATGTCTATCCGTCCGGACTTTCCGTATTTATGTCAATGCCGCAGTTCTGCCGTGTGTTTGAGAAATCCGACACGTATTTTAATGGCTATTTCTCAAACGAAAAGATCACCGATATCGAAGAAGCGTACATTGCTTCCACGATCACACAGGACGACCTGACCAAGATTTCCAGACAGCTGGATGTCTCTATGGGAAATATGTTTCAGCTGATCAATGTATTTGCGGTTGTTCTGTTTGCCCTTCTGATCTATCTTCTGACAAAACTGATCATTGAAAAGAATGAACATTCTATTTCCATGGTTAAGATCCTCGGCTATGAAAATGATGAGATCGTCCGCCTGTATCTGGTTTCCACAAGTTGGGTGGTTGCCGTTTCCGTATTGCTGAGTCTGTGGATCGCCACCTGGACGATCAAGGTGATCTATGTCTATATGATGGCGGAGTTTTCAGGCTGGCTTTCTCTGTACATTGAGCCTACAATATATTGGAAGATGTTTCTGATGGGCATGGCAGTTTATGCATTGGTTGCTTTGCTACAGTTCTTTAGAATCAGCAAAATACCGATGGAAACGGCACTGAAAAATATCGAATAGAGAAAAGTAAATAAAATCTGCTAAAAAATACATTGCTATATAGTAAAAATAATGGTAAAATCTAAGTAATGTTTCAGCAGATGGGAAAAGATTGCACGTCATGCAGACATGGCGTGCATTTTTTTGATGAAACTTCTTCTGATTCAGCAAATGTTAAAAAAGAGAGTAACAATAAGAGAGGAGAAAAGCAAAAAGTATGAAAAAGAGAAAACTTTGGAAAGCCATGTCTGCGGCATTGTCAGCAGTTATGCTGGCTGCTTCCGTTCCTTCGGCAGCATTTGCAGCAGTGCCTGCCAGAACGGCGGATGTGCAGACAAAAGCAGCAGATGAAGACGAACTGAAGCTGTGGTATGACGAGAAAGCTCCGGACAGCTACGATGGATGGGAAAAATGGTCCCTTCCGCTTGGAAACAGCGGCATCGGTGCCAGCGTGTTCGGTGGCATTACCCAGGAGCGTATCCAGTTAAATGAGAAGTCACTCTGGTCCGGCGGTCCGTCCGCTTCCAGAACGAACTACAATGGCGGAAATATCGAGACAACAAATGTAAACGGTGTACAGACCAAAATGAGTAAGGTAGTAAAGCAGATCCAGGAGGCATTTGCATCCGGCAACACCAGCACGGCAGAATCTCTCTGTGCAAAGCTGGTCGGCGTCAGTGATGATGCAGGTACGAATGGTTATGGCTATTACCTGAGCTATGGAAATATGTACCTGGATTTCAAAGGTATCACAGAAAGTTCCGTCAGCAACTACAAAAGAGCACTGGATCTTCACACAGCTGTTGCAAGCGTAGAATATGATTACAATGGCACACACTATGTAAGAGAAAACTTCGTTAGCTATCCGGACAATGTGCTGGTGACAAAACTGACAGCAACCGGCGGAAGCGGCAAACTGAACTTCGATGTCAAGGTCAATCCGGACAACGAAAAGGGCGGCGGAAGCAACAACCCTGGAGCAAATTCTTATCAGAGAGACTGGAATACAAAAGTAAACGGCGGTGAGATCACGGTTGCCGGAACTCTGAAAGATAACCAGATGAAATTCAATTCCCAGACAAAAGTGATCGCAAACGGAACCACCACAGACGGAACCGATAAAGTAACGGTTGCAGATGCAACAAGCGTTACGATCATCACTTCCATTGCAACCGATTATAAAGATGAATATCCAAAATACCGTACCGGTGAAAGTGCAGAAGCACTGGATACCAGAGTCGGCGGGTATGTAGACAAGGCAGCAGCAAAAGATTACGATACACTGAAAGCGGATCATGTTAAAGATTATCAGAACATCTTCGAACGTGTAGATCTGGATCTTGGTCAGATTCCTTCTGACAAGACAACGGATGCACTGCTTTCAGCATACAAGGCAGGTACTGCAACGGAAGCAGAACGTCGCTATCTGGAAGTCATGCTGTTCCAGTATGGTCGTTATCTGACGATCGAATCTTCCCGTGAGACACCGGAAGATGATCCATACCGTGAGACACTTCCGTCCAACCTTCAGGGTATCTGGGTTGGTGCGAACAACTCCGCATGGCATGCTGACTACCACATGAACGTAAATCTTCAGATGAACTACTGGCCGACCTATGTCACCAATATGGCAGAATGTGCAGAGCCACTGATCAACTATATTGATGCACTGCGTGCACCTGGCCGTGTGACAGCGAAGATCTATGCAGGTGTTGAGAGCAAAGACGGCGAAGAGAACGGTTTCATGGCACATACACAGAACAACCCGTTTGGATGGACCTGTCCGGGATGGAATTTTGACTGGGGATGGTCACCGGCAGCGGTTCCGTGGATCCTGCAGAACTGCTGGGAATACTATGACTTTACCAGAAATGCCGATTATCTGAAAGAGAAAATCTATCCGATGATGAAAGAGGAAGCTACTCTGTATGATCAGATCCTGATCAAGGATGCAGACGGCAAACTGGTATCTTCCCCGAGTTATTCACCGGAGCATGGACCAAAGACAAGCGGTAATACATACGAGCAGACACTGGTATGGCAGCTTTATCAGGACACCATCGAAGCAGCAGGTATCGTTGGTGAGACAGATACAGCAAAAGTAACACAGTGGAAGAAAAATCAGAGCGATCTGAAAGGACCTATTGAAGTAGGTGACAGCGGTCAGATCAAAGAATGGTATACCGAGACAACCGTAAACAGCCTCGGACAGGGCTACAACCACAGACATCTTTGTCATATGCTGGGACTGTTCCCGGGCGACCTGATTTCTGTAGATACACCGGAATGGCTGGCAGCAGCAAGAGTTTCCATGGAAAACCGTGTAGATAAATCAACCGGCTGGGGCATGGGACAGCGAATCAATACCTGGGCAAGACTTGGCGATGGAAACCATGCGTACAAACTGATTACAGACCTGTTTGACGGCGGTATTCTTACCAACCTGTGGGATACGCATTCACCATACCAGATCGACGGTAACTTCGGAATGACTTCCGGTGTGGCTGAGATGCTGGTTCAGAGTAATATGGGTTACATCAATCTGCTTCCGGCACTTCCGGATGCATGGAGCGATGGTTCCGTAGAAGGTCTGGTAGCAAGAGGAAACTTCGAACTTTCCTATGACTGGACAGACGGAAAACTGAACCAGGCACAGATCCTTTCCAACAAGGGCGGAGAATGCCAGGTACAGTATGATAATATTGCAAATGCTTCCATCACAGATTCCGATGGAAAAGTTGTAGAAACAACAAAAGTAAACGGAAAAACAAACCGTGTTTCCTTTAATACAGAAGAAGGAAAAACTTATACGATCAAAGTTCCGGAATCTCCGAAGAATGTAAAAGCAAACTACTACGGAGAGAGCGGTACAAAAGTAAGCTGGGCTGCAGCAGAAGGTGCAACTTCTTACAATGTATACCGCAGCACAGACGGAACAACGTTTGAAAGGGTTGCCGAAAAGACAGAAAGAACTTCTTTTGTAGACAAAACAGCATTTACAGATGTTTCAGCAGTCAGCTATAAAGTAACAGCTGTTTACGGTGACAAAGAAAGCGGCGACTCCAAAGTGGCAGCAGTCAAAGACCTGACACAGTCAAGTGAAAAACTGGCACATGAAGGATGGAAGGCAACCGCAGGAAGTGAAGAAGGATCCGGAAATGATGGCCCTGCTTCCTGGGCGATTGACGGAAATACCGGTACAATCTGGCACTCAAGATGGTCCAGTGGCGGAACACATCCGGATATCGCAAATGATCAGAATAATGAATTTACGATTGACTTTGGTCAGAATGTAACGATCAACAAATTTGAGTATGTACCTCGTTCATCCGGAACTTCTGTAAATGGTATTATTACAAAATACAAACTGTTATACAGTACTACAGAATCCGGAAATGATTTCAAAGAACTGACAAGCGGTGAGTGGGATGCAGACAAGACGGTTAAGACGGCAACGTTTGCACCGACCGAAATGCGAAGAATCCAGATCCGTGCACTGGCAACACTGGATGATACCGCAACCAAGAATCAGCACGTGACAGCAGCAGAATTTAATGCATACAAATACGTTGCAAATACACCGGTCATGACGGATACGGATGCACTCTGGGATGCAGTTCTGGCTGCACAGAAAAAAGACTTAAGTGTATATACCGATGCCAGTGTACAGGCTTACCAGGCAGCAATCACAGCAGCAAAGGCAAAACTTGCCCTGGAAGATGATGCAGCCCAGGAGGATGTAAACAAAGCACTTGCTGAACTGAAAGATGCAGAGAACAAGCTGGAGGCAAAACCAGACAAAGGTAATCTGAATACGGCGGTGGATGCAGCTGCTAAAACAGACCTGAACGGTTATACAAAAGAGAGTGTAGATGCATTTAAGAAAGCACTGGATGAAGCACAGAAAGTGCTGAAAGATGAAAACGCAACAAAAGAGCAGATTGAAAATGCCCTGGCAAAACTGGATACGGCAAAGAAAGCTCTGAAAAAAGATACTACACCGGATACGGAAAAACCGACACCGACACCGGAAACAAAAGTACCGGCTGTTGGAGCTACAACTACTGTAAAAGGTGTAAAATATGCAGTAACCAAGTCCGCAGCAAAGGGCGGAACTGCACAGGCAGTCAAAGTGACCGGAAAAGGCAAGAAGATCACGATCGCAGCAACGGTGAAGATTGACGGTGTGACCTTTAAGGTAACTTCCATCAAAAAGAATGCAGCTAAGAAAAATAAGAATATGACAAGCGTTGTGATCGGTAAGAATGTAACTTCCATCGGAGCAAACAGCTTTGCAAACAGCAAAAAACTGGCAAATGTGACTTTCAAAGGAACAAAAGCAGTGAAAGTCGGAAGCAAGGCATTTAAAGGAACATCTGCGAAGATGAAAGTCGTTATACCGAAGAAAATGTCTAAAAAGACCCTGAATACTCTGAAGAGAAATCTGAAAAAAGCAGGTATCAGCAAAAAAACGGTTTATAAAAAGAAATAAATACTAAAAACTATAATGTGTAAAAGAGATGCAGCTTCAGCTGCATCTCTTTTGTCTTTTCTTTACGCTTATAATAAAAAAATTCCGCAGAACAGAAAAAGTTTCTGTTTTACGGAATCTTAAAAATCAGGCAAATTTACCGCTCATTTTTATATTTTTCCAGAAGCTTGTGAATCTTATCCGTTGGAGACTGTACACTGGAAATGGATACATTGTGGTTCAGGGCATCGATGATGGATGCCAGGAATTTGCTCATATCTGCTTCCTGATAATAAGGGCGGGTCAGCAGTTCCTGCGGACGATAATTCAGATTTGTAGTTACGACTTTGCTGATGTAGCCTTTTTCGTAATATTCATCGAATTTTGCCAGCCCGTCGGTGAAAAGACCAAACGTTGTGCAGACAAAAACACGACCTGCCTCACGCTCTTTTAACTGCTTGGCAACATCCAGCATACTTTCACCGGAAGAGATCATGTCATCAATAATGATCACATCTTTTCCTTTTACATCATCGCCGAGAAATTCATGGGCAACGATCGGGTTCTTTCCGTTTACAACGGTAGAGTAATCACGTCTCTTGTAGAACATACCCATGTCAACGCCGAGAATATTGGAAAAATAAACAGCACGTCCCATAGCTCCTTCATCCGGGCTGATGATCATCAGATGATCGTTATCGATCACAAAGTCCGGTACGGAATTTACCAGTGCTTTTAAGAACTGATAGGTAGGCATGAAAGAATCAAAACCATGCAGAGGAATGCTGTTGGATACACGAGGATCGTGTGCATCAAACGTCAGAATATTGCTGACACCCATGTCAACCAGTTCCTGGAGCATCAGAGCACAGTCAAGAGACTCTCTTTTGGAACGTTTATGCTGTCTTCCCTCGTATAAAAATGGCATGATGACATTGATACGTCTTGCCTTTCCGTCAGCAGCGGAAATGATACGTTTCAGATCCTGATAGTGATTGTCCGGAGACATATGATTTTCATAGCCATTTACACGATAAGTCAGGCTGTAGTTTGTAACATCTACCATAATAAAAAGGTCGGCACCACGAACAGATTCTTTGATGTGACCTTTGCCCTCACCGGTACCAAAACGGATGATCTCGGAATCAACCAGAAAAGATGGAAGGCTGTAACCCTGTGGAATCTGGCTTGGTTTCTTTTTGGCAACAAGTTCTTTACGGAATTTTACAAGTTTCTTGTCAACCTCATTGGCGAGATCCTGACATCCTGCAAGTGCTGCAATGCGAACAGGCGCAACAGGAGTTGATTTTTCAAGTAACTCTATATTTGGCATAATATTCCTCCTAGGTATAGTTTTCAAACTGAGTCCTAATACATTTATAACATTTGCCCTAAATCCCGTCAAGGAATTTATTGATTTTTCACTACAGAATTGTTATAGTAATGTTATCTGGGGTATTTTGCACTCTTT